>Ga0206677_10002167_pt1 | contig 17636 bp, 28 predicted proteins | sample M130m12015metaG_FD_155475 | JGI IMG/M metagenome (GOLD analysis project Ga0206677, IMG submission 155475) | Ammonia-oxidizing marine archaeal communities from Monterey Bay, California, United States - M1 30m 12015 | ecosystem: Environmental > Aquatic > Marine > Intertidal zone | place: USA...
GCAAACAAGTGGCACTTAAACTTACTCGGTCTTAAAAACGTTGGCAGTTACGAGATAGGATTTGATGTACAAAAGGTGTTTCATCAGTACAAGCCAGTAAACTCGTTATACAATACAAAAGATCCAACTATGAGTTCTAATAGTTGGGGTTTGCGAAAGGACGATAAGTCTGGCACTCATTACCATTTTAGAGGTGGAGGCGCTGTTGCATATGGTGGAGCTGGACCTGCTACTAATGAGGATACATCTCTTATAACTGAGCCAGGATTTATTAGCTGGTTAGGACAAACAGGAGATGCTGGCCGGTGGAAAAGTGAGTTATACGATAATAGTATGACAGCGGCAGGAGATGAACTTACTCAAGCTGGAGTGATATTTGTTGTTGCCGCAGGAAATAGTAATCAACAACAAGTAAATCCAGATCATCCAAACTACGATAATAGAATCAGTAATAACTCTACTAACACATTTTATCAAGATCAATTTACGGAGTTGGGTGGATACGAATCAACGGGATCGACTAATCGAAGAGGGTTTCCTCAGCATATAGGTAAGACTGTAAGCGAGACATTTCAAGGAAATACTAATGTTAAATTTCCTGCTATTAATGTCGGTGCGCTAGATGATGACATGGTGGCCGGATATGAGAAAGATAGAAAGGCAAGTTATAGCGATTGCGGAAATGCGATTGATTTATTCGTTCCCGCAGACGGAACACTGGCTGCCACAAGAGGAGATTATTCAGATTTTTTTGGATTCAACCTTTTTAACTTAGATGTTGAGAGAGTCGATGGTGCGTACTCTGCTTTAAACGCTTTGGACACATATCCATATCGTGGTCCAGGCGAAAAAACAACTTTGGGCGCAGACGGTCAAGCTATGGGTGGAGATACTGTGTACGAAAAATATTTCACTGCTTGTAGAGATGTTAGATTTGGTGGAACAAGTGCGGCTTGTCCTGTAGCATGTGGATTTCTTGCGATTGTCATGCAGTATAACAGAGGTTGGAATTACGATAATCTGAGAAACTGGATTCAAAATAACGTTCAAGACCAAAGCACTTCTGATATGTATGACGGCGCAGAGCCTACTACTGCAACAGCAAACTGGGCCGCTGACTACAGGTCATTGTTAGGCGCAGATAGAAAAATTTTATATCAAGCAACAGTTCCCGTTAGCACTGCACATCCAAGTACACCAGGAAGTCCTAGCGGTCCTAGTGACACTACCCCTCCTGTAGTCTCTGGATCAACTTCAATCAGCGTTAACGAAAATCAAACTGCTGTAGGAACGTTCACTGCTAATGAGCCAGTTACATGGTCAATAAGCGGCGGAGCAGATCAAAGCAAGTTCTCGATTAATAGTAGCGGAGTTGTTACCTTTCAGACCTCTCCAGACTTCGAGACGCCAACCGATGCTGATGCGGGTAACGATTATGTAGTTGATATTAGAGCTACGGATGCGGCTAACAACTCAACAACAGTAACGCTAACAGTCACAGTTCTGGACGTGACCGCCGGTCCCGAAGCTCCGTATAATGGACCTCTTACTGTAAACACACTTTTAGGAGTAACAGTAAGTATTGCTTCAGATCAGACCGGAGACGTTTTCTTCACAGGGAATACTGAAGAAGGAAATAAAATAACTCGATTGCCTCCTGTATATGCAGGTAGCGATTATTCAGTATCAGCTACTTTTGAGGGCGAAGGACCTACCACTGAAACTTGGAACGTTAATAGCGTTTCTGCAACGTCAAATAATACTTTTACATACAACACAGCATCAGATGCAGTTACGATAACAGAGCAGACTGATCCTTATGCTACAAACTGGACATGTCTAATGAGTGATTTAACAACTCAGTCGTTTTCTTCAGAAGTTGCCGCTAAAGACGCAAGGAATCCATCGGTCAGTGAACTTATATCTTTGGGTATACCTGAGTCGATCATAACAGAAGAGACCCATACATTTTCTGTAGGATTATCTGAAACAGGAGGCGCATCAAACACCAAAACTATAAATATCAGTCAAGCGAATCATTTCAATGCGACAGAGTTTGTGAATAAGGTACAAGATTTAGTATCTACTCCTGCCGCAAAACCTCTTCCACCAGACGAACCAGACGAATAAAGGAGTATTATCATGCCAATGGCAGCTAGAAATCTTGATCCAATTTTAACAGGACATCCATGTGATGTAACTTCTACTATCAATATTCCGGCGAGTAAGGTCTACATTGAAAACCAGCCTGCGGCAGTTACTGGTACTCCTATCGCTATTCATACAATTCTATCTGGCTCTAGTTGCGTAAATCATCTCGCAACTACTGGAGCTGGATCACTTAAAGTAAGAATTGTCGGGTTGCCTGCCAATAGAGTAGGAGATCCTGCTGACCTGGGAATAATCATAGGCGGATCATCAAAAGTTATCATAGGAGGATAAAGTGTCTGACCAAAAAGCTGAAATGGTGTTTCAGCAAGTAATACAAGAACAACAAGGCGAACCTAAAGATAGGAAACGACAAGAGGCTGAAGACCACTTTGTCAATTTTCTAGGATACAATCGATCAGACGCTAAAACTTTATCGGAAATATTTATCAAAAAATATAAAAAATAGCTTGACATTTGAATCTACCTGTAGTAGAATGATAGTTCAAATGAGAGGAATTTTATGTTTAAGCATGTAGATCATGGTCATATTTTTGAAGAATTATCTGCGGAGATCACTGACAAAGGTAGATTGTATACCACTCCAAGTGGGGCAATTCTCCCATCTGTAACTACAGTTCTAGGAGTACAAGACAAATCTGGTCTTGACGCTTGGAGAAAAAGAGTAGGTGAAGCAGAAGCAAATAGAGTCATGGTTCAGGCTGGTGCAAGAGGTACTGCTGTTCACCAACTCGCAGAAGATTACGTGAATAACAAAGAAGATTGGAAAGCTGGTGCAATGCCTGCTAATCTATTCACGTTCAACACAATCAAACCACTACTAGATCAGAGACTAGATAACGTCTGGATTCAAGAAGCACCGCTTTACAGCGAAAGGCTTTCTGTTGCTGGTCGTGTGGACTGTATTGCTGAATGGGATGGTCAACTGTCTATTATCGACTATAAGACATCTAAGCGACCAAAGAAGCTTGAATACGTTCAGAGTTACTTCATACAAGAAGCAGTGTATGCCGCCATGTTCTTTGAGAGGACTGGTGTGCCCATCAAACAGATCGTCACAGTAATCGCTGTAGACGATAATGAGCCTCAAATATACATTGAGAAGCCAATGGATCATCTGCACAAATTCATCGAACTGAGAAAGAAGTTTAAATCGATTCATAATATCTGAAGAAAATGGTTGACATTTGGTGCCAACCTGCTATTATATAATTCTAACTTGTTTAGAGGTAAGATATGACGATACCGATGAAAGAAAAGTTTTTCGCTGAGGGACATACACTTCCTCAGTGCGTTAATCCAGGTTGTACACGTAACGTACAAGTACGAGCATGGTCTAACTGGTCATTCAAGACTGAATGTGGAACCTGCTATAAAGCACGTGTAACCGGCAAGAGAGGTCCCGCTATGGAAGGGATCACAATCCACAAGAAAGATTATTGTGAGAACTTAGACAGTCACTTAGGCTGGAAGTGTCCAGTTAATCCTCTTGCTTGGCGCCAGTTGGACATGCTCAATGCACTAGACCTAGAGCATTATGACGGCAACCACGACAACAACGATCCAGAGAACGTCAAGACAATTTGTAAATTGTGTCATGGTAAGAAGTCAGTGATATTCAATGATTTCAGTAACCAGAAGTCATCAGCCAGATTCTTTAGTGGGAGATAATATGATTAGTGTATTGAAAGAAGTAACGGATTGGGATATGCCTAAGGGTGAGTACCACATCGATCAAAACGGTCATCTAGTGGCTTATCAAGCACCAGAAGCGGAACTGAAAGTATTCAGTGCGCCAATGAAGCAGTTCTCTAAGTCCAGAAGAAAGTTCAAAAAAATTAGGGAATATGCAAATTAAAGGTTGACATTGTTTATCAACCTGTTATAATTGTAGTTCATTAGATAGAGAGATGCGTATGGCTTACTACACCCACACCAAAGACCCCATCGGATGCTTCACAGAAAAAGAGGTAGGCAACTATTTCGAATACAGCAACAACGATGATCCGTTCAACTGGTGTGAGGACTTCCCGCACAAGATATGGGTAGGTGATGTCATTGGTCAAGGCTATCGTTATGGCATAGTCAAGAAGACCGTTGCTTATATTGCTGTAGACGAGGACGAGTTCGGCTTGCCTGTGCTAGAGAAATGGCAACTGAAGAAAAATATTGAATATTTTGTAAATTAAAGGTTGACATTGCCAGAGAACCTGCTATTATATAATAGTAAATGGAGACAATAATGAATATAAAAACTAAAGAAAAAATAATCCAACTCTGGCAAGAGTACAATGCTATCATGGCTAATGCTTGGCCAGGCGATGAGCAAGAAATTCTAGATCAGATTGAGGCTCTCGGTGGGCTACATATGGAGGACGAAGCATATGCGTGAAGTTGAAATGTTAGAAACTTTGAAGAAAGATTACCTTGGCATGGGATTCAAAGTTGAGATGGACAAGTACCATCTGAAGGGCATTGCTGAAGGTCTAACTACTACAGAGACCATGCGATTTGTTGATTGGGAAGATGCTTGCGATTGGGCTGGTAAAGCAACGATGAATGTATCTTGTCCATACGTAGTCATGGAACTGCGTAATCCTATTACTGGTGAAAAGGAGAACTTCTAATGAAATTAGTAATTCAAACTCAGTTCAAAGAGAACTATGGCGCCCATGACTGGGACGGTAAGGGCGAGTGTCCACAGTATTGGAAGTTCAAGGGTGGCGAGACTTACGTTTTCGCTAACCTAATTCCTAATGATGTGACTCGCATCCAGGAATCTGGTATTCCAACTCTAACTCGATTGATCGAGAATAGGGATGAGTCCTTCGAGGAATATATTCTCGACTGGTCGTTCGAGGACAATGATGCGGTCGTGTGCGATGCTTGGGAAACGCCATGGCAATTAGAGCATATCAATGGCGAGTGGATCGCTAGTCGCACTCAGCGTAGCGGTGAGTATACCTGTTGGAAGCAAGATATATCTGCTATTCACGAAATGTTTATCATGTCGCCAGGTGGGGTACGATCTGGCTATAAGAAGGAAATCGAAATAGAAAGTGGTGAGATATTTTCTTACAGCGACTACCATAAACATCAGAAGCCTGTCGTTGAGACAGAATATGATGGTATGGAGGTTGTGGAACCAATCAGTGCGAGTATACACTGATGAGGTGGATAGGCTGGGTATTTAATACGATTGCGTTTTTGTTTAATCTAGTATTATATCTGGTTGTTATGTTTTTCCTGCTCGGCTTAATTTTAGTGTTGACAGGACTGGTCTAATATTGTATAATGGAGAAATGAATATGTGGGTAGCAAAACCAAACTTGAATAACAATATCGGTGTCAAAGAATTTGCCACTGCTAAAGAAGGCGCAGAGTACCTAGAAGAGTACACTGGCATTGAGATGGCTTACGACCGAAATCGTAAGACGAAAGAGATCACCTACGATTGGGAGATCATTGATAAACTATGGGAAGTAAAAACATGTACTATTTAAAATTTACAAAAGCCAATGGCTGGTCGTCATTGTATGAGATGTTCACAAAAGAACAAGTGAACTGGTTGAAGGTAGCCCTCGTAGGCGAAGGCATTGATGAAGACCAAATCGAAATTGGTGAGATGAATAATGCGTAAAGTTAGTATAGATGATGTTGGCGGTAAGATTGTCAAAGAGAATGACATATACACCGTAAAGGACAATACTCATCTAAACAACCTGGTTCTCAGTAGCACAGCACTTAAATCAGGAAAAAATACTAGCGGGCATTCTCACGAAGGTCAAGAAGAAGTCTATTACTTCACTGAAGGCACGGGAACAATGAAAATCAATGATACTCAATTTCCTGTATCAGCAGGCGATATCATCTTAATTGATGATGGAGAGTATCATCAGGTATTCAACAATTCAGACTCCACGTTAAGATTCGTGTGCGTATTTGACGGAAACAGGAACCACTGATGAATATATTCGTACTAGAAGATTGTCCCGTAAAAGCCGCAGAAGTCCAGTGTGATAAGCACGTGGTCAAGATGATCGTGGAGAGTGGTCAAATGCTATCTACGGCTCATCGTATGCTTGACGGCAATCTTGAAGTCTATATAAATGCGAATGGTAGAAAAGCTAGACGTTACAATCTATCTGATTGGCGACAACAAGTTCTATATAAAGCTGTACATTATCACCATCCGTGTACTGTTTGGACTATGGAATCTAGTGACAACTACCAGTGGCATTGGAAACACCTTGAAGCCTTATGTGCTGAGTATCGATTCAGGTACGGTAAGATACATAAGACTGAGACTACTATTCTAGAGGCATTGAGAAGTATGCCTAAGAATATTCCTATTGGCGAGATGACAAAGTTCAGGCTCGCAATGCAATCGAATCCAGAGTGTATGAATGAAGAAGACATCATAGGCTCATACAGGTCATTCTATCAAACGAAGCAGACCAGATTCAAAATGAGATGGACAGACAGACCTGTCCCTAATTGGTTTACTTATCAGGAGAATGCGAAATGAAGTACTTTAAAATAGAACCCACATACAAGAAGTCTCTTGTAGAATTTACAATCTTTACCCGACCTCTATCAGATTTTAGAGAAGATGCCAAAGAGAATCAACGGGCAACACTCATCAAAGAACTTGGTTGGCGATGGGGCGAATTCATGGTTGAAGTTCCTGAGACTGATGAAGAAGTTGCAGAGTGGTTGAAGTGGAAAGAACCAGGTTGCGAAAGCTTCTACGATCTAGCAGTCGATTATGGTTTGACTGAAATAGACGAAGAGACTGGTGAAGAGGTTCTACCTTCTGATAAAACCGTATCTGAATTAATCGAGCAATTGCTATTACCTGATCTTGAGGATGATTATATCATGCTTACTGAAGACTATCCCGATGCTGAAATGCAATCGACATGGGATGGCTGTTGGGAAGATTGGAGCATTCGTTCAAATGGTGAAATACTTGAAGGTGAAGATGTCGAAGCGATGATCGAAGAAGTCGTAGAGGCATATAGTGAAGAGTATGAAGAAGGAGTTGAAGAACTAGGCTGGTCTTTCCAAGATTGCGAATTCGAAATGCACTGTAGACCAACGATCACTCAAATTGATAGAGATGGCGAAGAGATCGGTGAACCGATGCAAAGTGAACTTGATGAATGACGGATTCAAATGGTTGGACGATTGGCTTGAGTCACTGTCTGAACTTTCGATTAGGCTGTTAATCTTCTTTGGAGTAGGACTATGGATTGTAATTGCTTGCGTAATAGTGTACAATCTATTTTCCTATGAGCCAGAGATAGAGTATACGTTTCATGGTCATCCGATAGACGTTAAGGAATTGAAAAAAGAGGATAACTAATGGAACTAGACATCTACGGAAATCCAATAGGAACTAAGTATCCAGGAGAAGACGGTTGTCCTGAAGGTATGATGTGTATTCCCGAAAGCGAATTTCATATGCAACTCTCAGCGGCAGGTATGGAATATGATGAAACATCAAGAGAGATCCAGCCAGTCAGTGACGCAGAAGCAATCATCGACTTCACAAAGGATTTGCTATTTTTAGACATTAGCGTGATACTTAACATGGCAGTTCCTCTCACTATATTTGCCATATATGGCTTAACTATCTATGCTGGAGTGAAATACATACAAAAAAAGTTCTCCTAAACCGAAAATAATGGTTGACTTACTGGTGGATCCTGTTATTATGTAATCTGAACTAGAGAAAAGGACAGATTATATGGAACTCCAAGTTGTCGAAATCCCAAACATTCATGCTTTTCAAGGCATGATTCCTGCTGGTAAAAACTTGACAGTTTATGAAAAAGGTACTGATCCCTTAGATGGATATGTACTCTACGGCTTCGATGAAATCGGCATGTTTGATGCTGAATTCAAAGTTCCTGCCTATTGTTTTTGTTAAAAAAGTGAAAATAATGGTTGACATTCTGGTCAGTCCTGCTATTATATACGTATAGATAAGGAGAAAGCAATGTTTTCACAAAAATCAGTTCTAGCCCGCTTACTCGCTAATGAGAATATTAGCGTCCAGCAGGGCAATTTTGAGACTGCCTTCTTTGATGTCGAGAATCGTGTTCTTGGTCTTCCTCTCTGGAAAGAGATGTCGGCTGATGTTTACGATCTTCTCGTAGGTCATGAAGTCGGTCACGCATTATACACACCTTCTATTGAAAAGATCAAAGTCAAAGGTGTTCCATTCTCATACGTTAACGTGATTGAAGATATTCGAATTGAGAAAAAAGTTCTCAACAAATATCCTGGTCTGGTTAACAACTTTAAACGTGGTTATAAAGAGTTAGTTGATATAGACTTATTCGGTACCAAAGATAAAGACGTTAATGAGATGGGTTTCATGGATCGTCTCAATATCAAAGCCAAAGGTCGTGACCTTGTTGATATAAAGTTCTCGGAAGAAGAGCAACCTTACGTTGATATGGCGATGAATGTTGAGACCTTTGAAGATGTTGAAAATGTTTGTCATGAACTGGTCAGCTGGCTTGGTCAAAAATCTGAAGATCAAGATCAATCTGAAGAGAATGCCATGACTAGTGATCAACTTCAGGATCTTATCGATCAACTTAAAGATGAAGACCAGACACCACCTCAAAGTGATGAAGGTCAGTCTGATGAAGATGAGAACGGTGAGGAATCTAACGACTCATCCAGCAACTCAGAAGAGGGTGATGAAGAGGGAGAAGAAAGTTCTTCTGATGCCAAAGCCACTGAGACTGAAGATGAGTTAGAGGATGAAGACGGTGAAAAGTCTATCGCTGGTAAAGGGGCTGACAATCCTCCAAGTGATCTTCCTGAAGTAGAGACTGATAAGGCTCAAAGAGAAAACATGTCTGATCTGGTTGAAACTGGTTCTACTTTTCTACAAGGCATGACTCGCCAAGCGTTTGAACTACTAACTGCTGATTATAAGACTGTGCTTCAGAGCCGTATAGCCCATGATATCAAACTTGATGGTCTGGGTTACGAGTTTATGGAGCCAGAAGTTAGCTATGACACTTTCATGGCTGAGACCAAGCAAGTTGTAAACTTGATGGCTAAAGAATTCGAGATGCGTAAGGCAGCCTTTCGTTCAGCCCGTGCCCGTACCTCGACTAAGGGTTCACTTGATGTTAACAAGCTTCATTCATACAAGTATGATGACCAGTTATTCAAACAGGTGACTACTCTTGCCGACGGTAAAAATCACGGCATGATTATGCTAGTCGATTACTCAGGGTCAATGTACCAGCGTATGCCTGCTGTAATGCGCCAGACTATTGCTCTAGTGATGTTCTGCAAGCGAGTAAACATCCCGTTCGAAGTTTATGGGTTTACTACTCGCCGTGCTAACACTGTAGAGTTTACTGAAAAGTTGAAAGCCGCTTCGAGCAACCTAACTCGTTTCGAGTATGATGAATTGCAATTGAACCAGTTGTTCAGTAACAAAATGTCTAAATCGGATTTCAATCTAGGTATGCGTACCTTCTATGATCAAATGTATAAGCTACGTTACTTGCCTTCACTGGAAGACTTTGGAAGTACTCCTCTGAATGCCGCATTACTCGCTACTCAGTACCTGATCCAAGACTTCATGAAGTCTAATCCAGTGCATAAGCTGAACCTAGTCACTCTAACTGATGGTGAAAGTGACCGAGTATATTTGAAGTCTGGTGTTGACAACTCTTTTGCAAGCCGTGACTATGTGATGAACATCAACGGCAAGAAAGTTGATCTTCACATGGGTTGGGGAGATTCTCGCAAAAACACTGCCAAGATATTGAATGCTGTTACTGGTCCTAACGTGACCACAGCCAACTTCTTTATCTGCGACCGTCGTGATTTCAAAAATGAGTTATACACGATCCTGCCTTACAAGCATTCTGCTCAACAGGTAGCCCGTAAAGAGATGACCAAAAACGGTGTCTGGGTAGTCGAGAAAGAAAGTGGATATGATCGCCGATTCATTATGGTCGACAAGTCTTCCAGCATGTCAGGCGAGACTGATGATTTCGAAATCGAGTCAACTGCTACCCCAGCCCAGATCGCCCGTGCTTTCAAAAAGCATAGCGGATCTAAGAAAGGCAACCGAGTGGTTACCAAAAAGTTTGCGGAATTAGTTGCATAAAAGTGAAAATAAGGGTTGACATTGTGGTCAATCCTGTTAAAATACTTGTATAAATTGAGAAAAGTGAGTTATATTATGAAAAATGTTCAAGAAAAAATGCAAGCGATCAGTGCCGCTCAGAATGCCTTTGCTACTATAGAAAGTATTCGACCAGGTGCGATACCTCATGAGACTAAGGTACTGTTAGCTGAACTGAAAGTCGATCTAATGGATATCCAAGATGCCCAAGAAGAGGAAAACGCTTCTGGTCCATTCGGAGAAATGGACAAAGTAGTTGATAATTTTTTTGAAAATAGTGCATTTAATGGTTGACATTGTGGCTAGACCTGCTATACTACTTGTATAGATTGAGATAAACCGAATGACTGGAGACTATATTATGATGAATTTATCCGAAACCCAAGCCAATCTTCTTGATGCGTTTGTAACGTCCCACGAAGGTCAGGCTTCTTTTGAACGCCAAGAGATGTTCAAATTTGCTGAAGAGAATGGCTACACTGGCTCTGCCGCTTACACTCTGATGAAACAACTGCCTCGAGTAGGTCGTGGTGTTTACCAGATGATCGGCTCAGGCAATGTCGTTCCTATGACTCCGCAGGTATCGCCTCAAGCAATACCTCAACAAGCGGCACCAGCCGCACCTGTCGCCGCTGTCGGCAAAGTACAGTCTACTTCTTCTGAAGAAGTTTACGTGCCTAGTGCTGATTCCACTTTCGTAAAGTGGGGCTACTTCAATGACGTTAAGAAGATTGTTCAAAGCCAATTGTTCTATCCGATGTATGTTGCTGGTCTATCTGGTAACGGTAAGACAATGATGATTGAGCAAGTTTGCGCTAACCTAAAGCGTGAATACGTCCGTGTGCAAATCACTCCTGAGACTGATGAAGATGATTTGATTGGTGGATTCCGCCTGCTAAATGGTGAGACTGTCTTTGCAAAAGGTCCAGTCATCAAGGCGATGGAAGCTGGAGCGATCCTGTTGATCGATGAAATTGACCGTGGCTCTAACAAGCTGATGTGTCTGCAAGGCATTCTAGAAGGTAAGCCCTTCTTGATCAAGAAAACTGGTGAAGTGATTACGCCTAAGCCAGGGTTCAATGTCATTGCTACTGCTAACACTAAAGGTCAAGGTGATGAACAGGGTCGCTTCATTGCGGCTACGATAATCGATGAGGCATTCCTTGAGCGTTTCACGATTACACTTGAGCAACCTTACGCAACGGCTGCCGTTGAGAAGCGAATCGTTAACAACCACATGACCAAGTTCGGTGCAAACGATACTGAGTTTGCTGAAAAGTTGGTACAGTGGGGTCAAGCAATCCGTAAGACCTTCGAAGATGGTGGGGTTGATGAGATCATCTCTACTCGCCGTCTCTGCCACATTGTTCAGACCTTCTCTATCTTCGGTGATCGAATGAAGGCAATTGAGTTATGTGTCAATCGTTTCGATACTGATACACGTGGGGCGTTCATCGACCTTTACACCAAGATCGATACTGGTGCATACCAGACCGATGATGTTCCTACTCCTACTGATGAAGACTTCATTGATAATATGGATTCTACCTCGTTCTAAATAGTATTAGATAATCCATTGACGGGAGCTTCGGCTCCTGTTTCAATTCAAGGGATAAAATATGTCAAGATTACAATACCTACTACTTTTAAGCATAGCAGCCTTCGCCTTTTATCCTGCTGAGGAAACTGAGTTATTTCTAGTCAGTATTATGGTAACGTATGCCACAATATTCTACTATTACGTTACAGCCGTCATGATGACCATTAAGCAAATATCTTTTGACTGGGAGAGTGGACTATCTGAGATGTGGCAGTTTCGATTTATCATGGGTATGGCAATGTTAATAATGTACATGCAAGGATACATAGAGGTCTTTTACTACATACTACCATTCTTTGTGATAGGCATTATAGGCGACATTTTCTCTACATTACTACTATTAGGATACATCGAGTTAGGAGAATCAAAAGATCCTCCAGATGAATGATGCATTGTAAAAGCAATATTAGTTCATATTGTCACATTTTGTAAAGTTAGGGCGCTCAGGCGCCCTTTTCGTATAAATAATCGTATATAATGAAAACAACTCATAGGAATACAATATGGAAATGTTGCAGTTTGTAGCTGATGTGGGCTTTCCAATAGCCTCTGCCTTAGCTGGAGGTTTCTTTGTGTTTCTCACACTTAAGTTTATTCTGGATGGAGTACTCGGAGATATTAAAACTCAAAGAGGTTTCGCTCAGGCACTAGACAATAGAATTAAAACGATGAACAATGAAGTAGTTAGAATTGATGTTTCAGTATGCCATGCGTTTGGAATTTCACCTGACTTAAACCGCATTTCAAGAGCGGATGGACAACAGGATGCAAGGAAGGATTAACAATGTTATTTGTAGATTACACCTTTGATTTGGTAGGTGAGCATATCATGATGGACAGAGAACTAAAGCCTGAGTTGGTAAAGATCAAGCATGGCGATAAGTTTATGGCATCGATATCAAAAATTGAACGAGACGGTCAAGTATATGAGCAAGTCACGTTTGTTAAACACCCAGACGATATAAGAACTACAACAGATACGGATCAAAATAAGTAATGGATGTAGTAGAGCTAGATTTAGCCCAGGCTGTAAGTCAGTATGGGTTCCCAATAATTGCCGCTGGCGGTTTAGGGTATTTTATATATTATATTTGGAAATGGGTAACTGAGGAAGTTAATCCCGTTATAGATGAATCGCATATGACGCTTATCGCTTTAATCGATAGAGTGCGTATGCTGGACAACGATCTGATTAGACTTAAAACGAAGTTAGACCTTGTCCTAGAAAAACAGGAAAAAGAGAAAAATGAAAAAGAGACTATTGAAAGGACTAACACTAACACTGTCAGTAATGTTAATACCAAATCTGGTAAACGCAAGTGAGTTGACGCATGACTTTTTGTCCCCAGCCTTTAACGGTCAAGGATACAGTTCGCACATTTTGACCATTGAGCAAATACAAGCAAACAGAAAAAAGGAATTAAAGGACGAGGCGAAAGCAGAGGAAGACAGATTAGAGAGAGAACGTAAAAGTACTAACGCATACAAATTCCAGAACAATCTGGAATCAAGAATTTATGCTACTCTATCTAAGAATATTGCGGACCAACTTTTTGGTGAGACAGGTGAAGGAACAGTTGACGGAGAATGGTATATTGCAGAGTCACCTTTTGGCGATGAGATATCATGGATGAGACTAGACGGAAGAATATATGTAACTATAAAGGACTCAAACGGTGATATAATTTCTGAGTTCGATGTACCAGTTGGAGATTTTGCATTCTAATGAAACACTTTTTTATGATATCAGCACTTTTGCTACTGACTAGCGGATGTGCTACACTTACTGAAGACTTTGGATTTATGCCTGAGCCGGAACCTGCTAAAGTAATCAAAAACGAGAATACTGAGTTTTTGACTATAAAGGGGCCATCAACAGGCAAAGCAGTAGTTGCAGTGTATGGCTTTGAAGACAAAACAGGTCAACGAAAGCCGAGTGAAAGAATGGCAAATATAAGTACTGCGGTAACTCAAGGTGCTGAAGTTTGGCTGATTAAGGCTTTACAAGAAGTAGGTAATGGTGAATGGTTTCAGGTAGTAGAAAGAGTAGGGCTAGAGAATTTAACAAAAGAACGGCAGATAATCAGACAAAGTAGAGCATCTGTCGGAGATGAAAGAGCATTAAGACCTATGTTGTTCGCTGGAGTATTAGTAGAAGGCGGCATCATAGGTTATGATTCGAATGTTTTGACTGGAGGAGCAGGAGCAAGGTATTTAGGAGTTGGTCCTAGTACTCAGTATCGTCAAGACATCGTAACTATTACTATGAGAATGGTGAGTGTACAGTCAGGAGAAGTGTTAATAAGTGTCTCAACAACAAAGACGATTATAAGCACAGGTACCTCCATGACATTTTTTAGATTTTTTGATATGGGAACTAATAGTTTAGAGGCAGAGATGGGACACACTATCAATGAACCTGTAAACTACGCAGTCAGAGTAGCAATCGAGCAATCGGTTGTAGAGTTAATTAAAGAAGGTGCCAGAAAAGGATACTGGGACTTCGTTAAATAGCATTTTTGTTTTGATATGGAAAAAAGAGGAGAATAATTTAACATAACAAATAAGTCCAGGTGGACATTTAAGGGAAAGTAATATGAGTTTTAATAAGAAACTTTTAATTTTAGCACTATTAAGTGCAATCACAGCGCCAGCGTTTGCTAGTGATGTGTATATAGATCAGGCTGGTAGTTCATCTACTATTGACATTGTCCAAACAGGAAATGGCAACTTAGTTGGTAATTCAACTACGGCAACAACATTAACAGGTAACAGCCAAGATATTGATATCACTCAAACAGGTAACAGCAACAAGACAGACATATCTACTGCCGCTGGATCCAATGACACAGATATTGCAATCGTCAATACTGGTGACAGTAACGAAACGGTAATAGGTATTGCCTCTACTGGCACTGAAATCACTTCAACAATAACTGGTGATAGTAACTTAGTAACTGTCTGTGGAACTAACGACGGCAGCGGAAAGGCTACTACTGGTACTGTAAGTGGTAGTGGTAGTTCAGTAACACAATCTGGAACTATTGCTGGCTGTACAACTGAAGTTGCTGTAGTGGATACCAAAACTACTATCGTTGCAAATGGTGACTACAACTCAATTAATATGGAGTTGGATGCCGCTGATGCTGTTAACACTATTACGGTAGGTGGCACAGCTTCAAGTAGTTTCAATAGTATTGATATATTGCAAGACGGTAACGATTCGCCTAAAATTACTATGACAGTAGACGGCAACAGTAATGTCATTGACATTAAACAGAACTAGTGTTTTACTATCACTTTTATTGATTACACTAAACACATTTGCTAGTGCTAGTGTGGATGAAGTAGGAAGCGTTACTGAGCAAACTGGTAATGCCGCACAGATAAAAAGAGGTGAAAGCGAGATAATCGAATCTCGTAAAGGTGTTGGCATCTCAATGAATGATGAGATATCTACAGCTAAGACCAAAATGGGTCTTACTTTTGAAGATGATACTAAGGTAAGCATATCTGAGCAAAGTACGCTAGTGATTGATGACTTCATTTACGATCCCAATGCGGGAACAGGCAAACTTGCTATGAATGTTGCACTGGGAACAGTGAGATATTCTTCTGGTGCCATTGCCGCAAATTCTAGAGAAAATGTCAAACTTAGAACACCCACTGCTACTATATCGGTAAGAGGAACAGATTTTACTATGACGGTAGACGAATTAGGCAGGAGTCTAGTAATACTTCTTCCTACTTGTCCCTCAAATGGTGATCCATGTTGGACAGGAGAAATCGAGGTAGCGACTGATATTGGTATGGTAATACTCAATCAAGCTTTTCAAGCAACACTAGTGTCTGATGGAATGTCATTACCATCGAAGCCCATGATTATTGATCTTGACGGTCGAGGTATTGACAATATGCTAATCATTGCACCACCTGATGAGTTGAAGGGTGTAGGATATATCGCACAAGCTGAAGCTTCAGAATATTTGGACAGTGACCTACTAGAATACTCAGAACTTAATGACGATAATTTGGAAGAAGATAAATTAGAATTTCTAGAACTCGACATCAACCGACTAGACATCGATTTTCTTGTAAACATTTTAGATGCCACCGCAATGTTGCGAGGTGAACAGTTAGAAATAGATCCAGTGTTGCCTACATATAATCAGTATAGAGATATCGTACAGGCATACTATGATGAAGAAACAATTGGTGTTTTTAGTGAAAGTTCGACACACATCACAAGTGTCACGACTACTAGAGATACCGACGGAGAAGTAAATATGTACAAAGATGCGGTGCCAGCACTGATCACACTAAACGGAGGTGGCGATGTTATCATCAATATTACGCAGTCTCAGTAGTTTAGCACTCATATTACTACTATTCATTCCAACAAATGCTTATGCAGATAGTGTGTTTATATATTATACCAATGCTACCAGCGCACATTACGCTAACCTAAAAAGTATATTAGAGGATGCAGGCTGGACTGTATCAGGCAGTAATACGACATCGGTGAGTTCAAACGATGTGAGTAATATGGACATGGTTATTGATATAGCAGGTACGTCAAACTGTGGTAGTAACTGTAGAAACGTATACGACAGCTATGTTGACGGTGGTGGAACACTAATCATTGCGGCACCTAATGGTGCAACGAATAGAATCGGTAATATCGAATCTCTTATAGAAAACGTGATGAGCGTGGGAAGCATATCTCTATCAAACGGATGTAATAATTGCTACGGCTCAGTGGCAATTGGAGATTATGCGTCAAGCACCTCAAGTGAAAACGTTCTGCCAGGTCCAGATTACCTATTCACAGCAAGCGGTGGTGAAGGAATGGCCGCAAATAGTTCAACGTCAACTTGGTATAGTTGGTACGTATGGGATTATGGAGATGGAATGGTAATTGTGACGTTTGGATACGGACAGTTAACGTCAACACACACTTACGCAGATAACATGGGAAATTTCTTAGCATCATCTACTACAACTTCTGCTCCTACTCCAGTATATGGATCTTCAGGACTAACAACAGCACAAGCAACGAGAGTGGCCGCCGCTCAAGTACTGGCAGACAACGGACAAGGAAACACTATTGAAATGGACATTGACGGTTCTAGTAATGACATATTCATAGAGCAAGCAGGTGGTCCCAGTTACGTATTACTATCGATATTAGGGAATACCAACGCTATCGACATTGATCAAGACATGGATCTAGGCGCTCATGGGTATACCGAAATCGCTATTCTAGGTGACAGCAATGAATTTGATCTTATACAAAAAGGCAGTGGAGACAAAGGAGCGTTTGTACGTATTGATGGAGATTTAAACGATGTACTAGTCAGTCAGACTGGTTCAGGCAGTCATTACTTAGACTTAGATGTCGAGGGAGACAGTCATGAGGTTGATGTAGTTCAGTCTGGAAGTGGAGACCACGAAGCCACAATTGCACTAGATGGATCAGAGCCTTGGAACTTCGAACTAAATCAAGCAGGAGCATCTAATAAAACATACACTTTACCACATACCATGACAGACGGTTCTGGCGTGAATGGTACATGTAATGCCACCGGTGGTTGCAACTTAACGATATATCAAAATGACTAAGAAATCTCCTGTAGTCTGTTGGACATCAAAGTGGGTAAACACTGGAAAGGTCGAGAAGCTAAAAATGGACAATGG
>Ga0206677_10002168_pt1 | contig 17634 bp, 19 predicted proteins | sample M130m12015metaG_FD_155475 | JGI IMG/M metagenome (GOLD analysis project Ga0206677, IMG submission 155475) | Ammonia-oxidizing marine archaeal communities from Monterey Bay, California, United States - M1 30m 12015 | ecosystem: Environmental > Aquatic > Marine > Intertidal zone | place: USA...
GCTGTTTCAAACCATTCCGGTAAGTCTCCACGTTGTACCCAAATAACCACACCGCCCATATTTTTAATTAAATCTAACTCATTTCTAAAACGAGCATCACTAATTACTGTACATGGTGCGTTTTGTGTCTGTTTTCTTATTCTATACTCTAAACTGTTTAACCAAATATCTTGATCAAAATGATTTCTTAGTACTTCTGTGCCTAATAGTTGTAATGCTAACCTTGGAGTAAAGTTTGGTACGCCTAATTTTTTAGTCCAAAACATATCAGGTGTTTCTCTGTACTCTCTACTTTCTACAGTATCCCCTTCAAGCATAGATCTTTCCCAACCAAAAATACTGGAGCAAACATCTTTTAGGGGAGCGGCGAAACTGTCATGGACACAACCACGTTCTACAAACATATTGGCTACTGTATCTTTGCCACTGCCTATAAAACCGGTTATTCCTATTAACATTATCCTATTACAAATCCTAATGGGGCATTACCTTCTTCCTTCTGGAATAACGATTCTCGCCCTTTATCCATTTCTGCTATTGCTTCTTGTTTCAATGCATCACCATTTAACTGTATGTTTCCGCCTGCACCAGGAAGTCCACTAGCATATTTACTTCTTGCCTCACCTAACATCATTTTAGACTGAGCAAGAGCATAAGCGGCCAACCAATTTGCGGCATATATGTCTTTTAACAAAATACTTTCTGGTATGAAATTATAAATGCCTACAGCAATTTCTTCTTCGTGTCTTACATTTCTTAAAATTTTAAGTTGTTTGGTATTCCTATTCCATAAGAAATTATATTCACTACCAAATATTCTACCTAAAACTTCTTTATATTGACTAAATGCATCGAATACTGCTAATCCGCCCATTTGGCCTGCCTGTAATAAGTACATATTATTAAATGCTACATCAAAAGGATCGAAGTTTGTACCGCCACCGCTATTAGTACCAACACCTTTTCTGTATAATCTACGCACTTCCATTACTTCATCTGGTAATGTATACTCCGTTACACCTTCTTGTGTTGTTAAAAACAGGGCACTTTCTTCTACGGCACCTGCACTAAGTTGTCTATACAAAGCAAGTGACTTGTCTATAGCAATATCATAATGTGCTCTATCTAATTCAACGTCTACAATACCGTCTGCCAGACGTAATTGTAACTCGTTTACAAGTTCTTCTCTGTTGTTATATCCTATTTGATCTACTGGCATAGTACTATTTATCAATTTTCACATTAAAAGGCTTGTAGTATTATAGTATTATCGTTCATTCTGCCGTTCATTTTAATGCCTGTAGTTGTTAATTCATCAAATGCCTTAGCAAATTTAGTTTTTGCTTTACCAGTCCAATTATTAATTTGTTCTTTAGGTTTTCTAAGTGTCTTTTGTATACTAGAATCTTCATCAAAGTCCTGTATAGTTGTACCTTTAACCATTAATCCATCTCTACCCATACCTCTTGGATCTTTATTAATTGCATGGTATACACCTAATTTCCTTGTTTTAGTATTGTATATCCATATTTCATTTGCATGAACTATGTCTGTAGGATGTATACTTGCAATACCTAAGTCTGGGCAATTTAATTGGAATTTTAATTTCTTTATAATAGACTCTTTTGATCTTGCTCTAGGTTTACGAGCCTTTCTAGTAGTCTTTTTTGTTTCTATAATTGTATCACATGCAGTATTAATCTTTACAAAAAACTCAACAAACTCTTTTCTCATTTTAGGTGTAAAGTGTGCATAACCTTCTTTTATGTCTGGGTCAGTCCATTCTTTTACTTCTAGTGATTCTTTATATGCAGGTTCGAAATCTTGCTTTATTAAAGTTGCATGTGCGGCCTTTATCTCAGGCTGATACGATAACATATCTTTGTAGGGATCAAATTCTTTAAGTGTAATATTTCCCTCAACAAAACAGTCTAATTTATATTCCCAATCAGCACATAGATGTTCTACTTGCATTTTCATTCTTTCCTGAATGCTAATTACTTTTTTAGGACTTGTTTCTGCTTTTACTTGTTTTTCTGCTATTGTTTGTTCGCCACGTTTTAACCATTCTTCTTTTCTTCTTTCGTGATAATGTTTTTCTACATGCTCTGGCATAAAGCCTATCTTATAAAATATATATGTAGATATCCCAGCACTAGAAAAACTCCAGTCTGGACATGAGCATACTGTTTTAATTTCTTCTTTAGTCCAACCTGAATTATCTTTAACCCATTTTTTACAAGAGGCTACTAATTTCTTTTTTGCTATTTCAGTACGAACAAAATACTCGCAACTTTTAAATGCTTCTTCTTGTTCTGAAGGTTCTGTAATTAATTTAATAGTTTTCCATTCAGGTTCTTTAGTAACGTAAATGCTTCTAACTGCTTTTCTTCGTGCCATGTATGTGTCTAATCCTCAAATAGTTCTTCTCTTGGGTCAAGGTATAATACCTGTATAGCCCTTGGCCAATTTTTAAACCCAACTATTTCTTTTTTATCTTTTAATACTCCTTTGGTTTGAAAAAACTGAACAATATGTAACATTCCTATAAACCTACCTGATTTTTCACCTGCTTTAAATGAAAAATATGAGTTTATTAAAATAAAGATAAAAAATAAAATATAAGTTTCCATAATACTCCTCGAAAAAAACTAGTCTAACAGAACTTTAATTATTTGTCAAGACTTATTTTATTAAGGTGCCATCCTCTACGTCTTCCAAAAAAGAGCATATCTAAGTGTTCTTCTTTTTCTGCCAAGTAGTCTCCGTATCTATCAGAAATAATTAAATTTGCAGGAAAAAGGTTACTTTTGACTGTAACCTGGAGAGATTCGTGTATTTGTGAGTCAAATTGTTTAATTTGTAAATTTGATACTTTTACAAAATCTTCTATAATATCAGATGTTGTAAATTGTTTAGAATAATCTGCAACAAGATCTATATAATGTGATACTAAATTATTCTGTTGAATGATTGGCATTAAGGAATGGAAAAATTTCCAACCTTCTATATGTACTCCATCTATGTTTGTATCCATATAACCTGTTTTTTTCCAATCTATAAAACCCTTTTGTAACTTTTCTAGCCATATATTAATATTAGTATCGTTTTCAATAAGATATTCGTATAGACCTTCATAGAACTTTATATAAGACAATCCTTGTGTTTTATTTAAATGAGTAGACATAATATTTGATAATCCAAACATTTGAAATCCTAATACAAAAACAGTAAACAAAGATACATCTGCCATTTCTTTTTCTGATATTGTATTTGTGCTTTTTATAACTTCTATAGATTCCGATATCTTATGTTTTTTATCGTATTCAAATTTTTCGTTCTGTACACCATAGAAAAAGTCATATGCATAAAATGTTTTTAAATCATATTCTTGTATTTGTTTTACATACATTGGAGAGTTTACTAATAGTTGTAAAAAGTAAACATCTAATGTTGGTATTTCATTTATTAATATTTGTTCTAAAGTAGACTTCCATGATTCCACAGTTTCACCTGGCATGCCTAATATTAATTCTGTTAGGGCAGGAACATTTTTTTCTTTTGCAGATCCTATGATTTCATCAATAGAATTAATTTTCATATTTTTACGTTTAATATTCTCTAAAACTTCTTCAGTTGTTGTTTGTAAACTCAAAGTTATTCCTGTTTGTATATTCACATCTATAAATTTTTTAACAATTTCTAATACAGTATCATTACTGTTTTTTGCATAACTTACACTAATGCCTTTTGGGTAACCTGTTTCTTTAGTTGTTTTAACAATCATATCTGTTATCATCAAATCTCTATCCTTAAAGATTCCAAAATTACTAGATGTTAATGCTAGGTAAGGTAATTTATTATCTGCTACCCATTGAAGATCTGCAAGTATTCTATCGTCATATAATTTATACATTTTACTTGCTGTGGCACTTCCCCAATCACAAAAAGTACAACTGTAAGGGCATCCTCTATCTGTTTCTAATGTTGGAACCCATTCTATATCTGGGTGTTGTTTTAAAAGATCGTCAAACAATCCTAGTGTATAAGGACTAGGTAAGTTTAAATCCTTTATCCTCTCGTATTCATACACTTGCTCTAAGGGTTTTTCATCTAAATAAGCAGTAAGTATATCTAATACTGCTAACTCGCCTTCTCCGATTACTATAGAATCAATATAATCATTGTCTTTTAAAAAATTTGGATTTCTATGAGGTACTTCAGGGCCGCCTAAAATAATTTTAATATTTGGATAGGCTTCTTTTAAAATTTTACCTAACATAAGGCAATAATTTTTATTCCAAATGTATAAACTTATAAAAACTATATCTGTATTTTTACATCTATCTACTACATCTTGTAATGTTTCTCGTCTAAATATCCAATTATCTACTTGATAATTTTCTTCTATTTGAGAATGTTGTAGTAAATAACTCCATAAGGAACCAACACTATAAGGCAAATAATAACTATTAAGATGCTTAGGCCCAGTCTGAAAATTAGGCTGAACTAAAGTAATGTTAAACATTATTTTCCTTTAGAAAATCTTCTGTCCTGATTATGTGGCAAATTATTTTCTAAAACATCTTTCCAGACAGCAATAGTTCTATCTAGTCCTTCACTTAATTCTACTTTAGGGAACCAACCTAATCTTGTTGTAATTTTATGATTAGTACTATTAAGTAAATAAATTTCACCTGGTCTTGGAGGTTTAGTATTCCAATTTACATGACCTTTCCATTCAAGTTTATCTGCAATGAGTTGCACATAGTCCTTTATTTTAATTGCATTGTCTGGTCCTATACAGAATATTTCACCAGCACACTTATCAGGATTTGTTATTACTGTTTCCCATGCATCTAATAAATCATCAATGTAAATAAAGTTTCTGTATGGCTCGCCATATCCTAAGTTGATCTCATCTGGATTTTTTAACATTTGTGTAATAATTTGTTCTGTTACAAAAAAGTCATTGTCCTTTCTACCGTATGCATTAGTTTGCCTAATAGCAGTAAAAGGCAATCCATAACTTCTGTGAGCATACTCTAAGTATTTTTCACAGCCATACTTTGCAACGGCGTAGGGAGCATTTGGATTAGGTGGTGTTGCTTCATTGAATGCAATAATGCCTTCTTCTTTTCCGTCTCTAATCAAATCACTTATAGGTTGCCAACCATATACTTCCATTGTACTTGCAAATACAAAATTTTTCAAATTAGGTAGTGTTGCCGCAATTTCAATTAAATTTACAGTACCAACGTAATTTACTTCGCTAAAAGTTATTTGTTCATAAAAACTGTCCTGTACTTCTGTTCTTGCCGCCAAATGAACAATTATCTCAGGATCAAAAGTTGAGATCTGCATGGCAACCTTGGCATGGTCTCTTAAATCTTCTTTTAAAAATTCTAGTTCGTGTTTGTCTTTTAATCGTTCAACCATGTGCTGACCTATAAAACCGTCTGCTCCTGTTATAAATATTCTCATGTTTATTCCTTAAAATGTTCCTTTTTCTGCAAATCCTGTAACTTGTAATGTGTATCTATTTTGGTATCCTAAATTTGCAACAAGATGTTCTGCATTAGGTTTTATTACTGTAAAATCTCCTTTTTTGTAATCTATCCAAGATTCATTTTCCATTTCAAAATAATGACCCATCAACCTATCCTGTAAAAATAAATTTATTCGTACAGGTTCTAATCCTTTTATGTTTAATTTTTCTTTCTTTACTCGTTCTTTAATTTTATAAAGTGTATCTGTATGTGGTGCAATAAACCTCCCAGGTTTAATACAATTTACTGTAGCAACACTATATTTTAATACATCATCAAATTGGTGTTTAACTTCATGCACCCAATAATCACAATCACTTTCAAATACTTGATGTACCCAAGGTGCATCGTAAGGATAATCAGGTACTGCTACTCCCATACTATCCCAAAAACCTGCACTATAAACTGTATTAGTATGTTCTGTAAATTTAACTCTATAAATCATTTCATCTGTAACAAATGAAATATCTTTATGTCCTTTATACATTTTTTAGTACCGTTATTTGTGCTGAATAAAAAGGCTCCTCTCCCATGTTTCCTGCAATATGCCAATCATCTATACCAAACTTTACCCAATCACCTGCTCTCCATTTTACAAAAGGCTGATCATGTACTTCATAATAGTGTCCACGTTTCCAATCTTCTAAAAATATTAGATAGCGATGACTTTCGCCTTCACCATGTTCTTGTTTTAATTTAAAATGTTTATCAACATGATGTGGAATTGTCTGCCCAGGCTCTACATTAATTACACTTACTACATGGTGATCAAAGTCTTGAGGTATTTTTAATGATAAATCATGTACCCATTGAGGGGAAGTTTCAAACATCTGCCATATACTACTATTATGTTTTGTATAATACTTTTCTACAGCAGGTGTTTGCTGATAACATTGGAAGTAATCTTCAAAGTTTAATTGACTCATCTGATCATGTGTGATACCGAAGTTATCTATATGCCCGTATTTAATCACAATAACTCTCTAAAGTTCCTTTACGTCTTAGATCTAAAGTAGCACAATGTATGCCGCCAGAGAGCGTCATAGAATGCCTAAACTGTACAGGTACACTATCTATACCGTACTTGTCAAGTTCCCTCATTAGAGGTTCTTGTGCTGAGTCTAAGATTACAGTATTTTGATCTACACTTAGTAAGTTCATACCAATGTATGGTGAGCATGGTGGCATGTAGCCTTCGTCTGCTAATTTACTACCTTGTACAACACAATCATCAAACCAAATCTTATCCCACTTTTTAAACATTTCAGGACAGTTGTCAGGTGTTACCCTTGAGCTGTTCATAAGTACTAGCCCTGGTCTAAGTGGAACAATAGTGCTATCAAAATGTGCGAAACTGTAAAGTTCACTATAATGCATTTTGTAACCCATAGGTTCAACTAATCTTTTTAACCACTGGTAGCCTTTCATGTTACCACTATTGCTAACTTGATACAACAAGTCTTTACCAACTCTCACAATGTTTGGTGCATCAAAACAAATTTCATGGTTTAACAACGTTGGCTTGTCTTCAATGTCTTCAAATGTGTACATGTCATCATGTAACTTAGGTTTTGGTGCTGACATCCATAAAGCACCATCTTCAAATGCTTCATACATAATGTCTTCGTATAATCTTGTTTCAAAATATCTTGCTCTTACAGGAGTAGGAGTTTCAATAAGCATATCGCCTAATGGTAATATTAAATCTCTCGGACACCAACTGTACCAGCCTTTTGTATTCCAGCCTTGGCCTATGTCGTAATTCTTTTTATCCCAATCTATAATTTTAGGACGGTGTACTATTACACCTAAATCTTCTAATGCTTTTGCAAGTCCATCTGCATCTTCATTTGCTTCGTCAATTACCCATTGCGGATAAGTGCCTTCTAATTTTTCTACGTCTTCTTTTGGAAAGTTTGCGTAACTGAAACTTCTTGCGGATATATCAGTTGCAATTCTGCTGTGGTGAGCATGTCCAACGATGATCTCTTCCAATGGGTCCCAATCGTTGTGAGAATTAACTATCATTTATGTGTCTCCTGGGTGTAGTTATTATATGCTACTATTTATTTAACAATCACCTAGCCAGTCCGAAATACAGACTCTATAGTTACCAGACACACCTCTATTATATTCTGCATGTCTTATATCATCTCCTAATCCAAAAATCATAGTATCTGTCCAAACTAATTCTTCATTAGAACATATTGTTTCGTATAAATCTCTATATTTTTCCCAATTATAATCAGGAGAAAAATTACGCATATATTCTACACCTAATGCCATACTATAATTATTTTGCATTTTTACTTCATTAAGCATACTTACACCATCATCTACATAATCTCTTGTAAATCGTACGCCTACTCTGTGATTTTCCAGTGTGAAAAATGGCTTACTTAGACTACATGTGACTTCTTTAATAGCAGGGAAATCATTTAAATTTATATGAACATGCTTACTAATACCCCAATATGCTAAATCCAAACATACAGGTATATCCATTACATTACATATTCTCATTAATTCTTCAAAGTCAGGATGTATAACACCAAAGTCACTAAATGGTGCACTTATAAGTAAAGCATGTAAGCCTGGACCTTGTAGTGTGCCTTCTAAATAGTGAGGATAGTCTACATATTTAAATTCAACGTGCTTTCCTAAACAAGCATGATATTGGAAGTCTCCGCTTAAAACAATTATTTCTCTGTCTTTACTATGCCTTAAAATAAACTGATCAAATGTTTGGCTTGTTCCTTGTGTATAATCTACATGAGTAAAATTTTCTAAACCTTGTAGAGATTTTGTATTAGAATAATTAATCCATTCTCTCCAAACTTTTTCGTATTCTGAAAGTGTTACATTTTTTAAATCATTTTTATCTAAGTGCCAATGAAAATCCTGAATTTCTTTATTTCTAACAGGTCTTGCTCCTCTAACTGCAGGCATTATAAATCTCCTGAAAAAAGTTTTCATTACTTTTTCTTCTAAATGTACCATCTACTAAATGGTTATAATTAAACTCTACACTATCCTTTGTCTTTTCTAATAGTTCTTGATATGCAGAAGGACTTAAATTTCTTATATATTCAAAAACAGTAAAGAAGCCTTGTACTCTTTCTAATAAAGTATCTGCTTCATTAAAATTTACAGGCCAACAATCATCAAAAGTTTTGAAATCTATATTTTTTAATTCTTCGTAAATTCCCTTACAGCCAAATGTTATAAAAGGCTTTTTAAATGCCATAGGTATTAATTGCTTTTCGTCTACATAACCATATCCGTAAGGTTCTCCGCCTGGAGTGATTACAATATCACAGTCTTCATATAACCAAGGGCCGGGAATACCTCTATCGTCTATATTCTTCATATCGATTATATGTGGGCGGCTCATAAGATTGTCCATTACATCTCTTGTTAAACTATCATCTAAATCTTCTTTGTTTAATAATTGATTAAGACTAGTTGAAATAAGTTCTATATGATATGGATATTCATCTTTAGTGTTTTCGTTGCCGGCAATTTTCATTAAATCTGTAGGTCTTAAACTATAGAATCTGCCATATGTTATATCATCTAATCCTATAGCACTATTTTCTAATAGAGTAGAAAAAAGCAATCTATGAGAACGACAATTTCTTAGTGTACACAAAAATTTATTAGGTACTATGTGGTACAGTTTCTTTTCTCTATCAGTCATTTTTCTATCCATTTCTAAATGGACTTTATTAAATTCTTCATCTTGTGATAAGAATGTCATATAATGTACTCGATCAAAATACCAAAGTTTGTGTATTTTATGTACATTACGAAGTTTTGCTGTATAATTAGTATAGTGCCCAAAATAATCTTCAGTCTCTCCTGACCCACTTAATATAATTTTTATATTTGGATTATTAGAACCTAACTCTGCAAGGTATATATTTGCATCAAAGAAATAAGGCTCAGTACTAGAATAAAACAATAAAACTAAATTTGGTAAGTTTAAAGAAAGTATTTTCTGTACTACTTTATCTACTTCTTCTCCAAAAGGAGACAAGTAATAATTCTTACGATTTTCTATTGTTATAGGAAAACTTTGTATATCTATTGGAACAAGTGTGATATCTTGTGAATCACATTTCGATATGTCACCATTATTAATAATGTTTATGTCAAACATTTCCTTAAATGGATTATAGTTCTGCTCTAATTCTATTTGTGTGAGTACATGCAACGGCAAGGGCTCACGTCCTGTCCAACCTTTTGCCGTATGTTGTTCTATAGTTTCTTTAGTAAACTGAAACCCATCTTCTAAATAAAATATATTAATATTTCTCATAATTTTTCCTGGCGGAAAGGGAGAGATTCGAACTCTCGGTACAGTTACCCGTACTCTTCCTTAGCAGGGAAGTGCTTTAAGCCACTCAGCCACCTTTCCGTTTTAGATATTTATCGCAATTAAATATGTAGTTAATTGTATTACGATAGGATTTGTAAAGGCGATAAATAGTAGTATGCCTAAATTAAGTTTATGGAACCCAGTCAAAACAAATGACTACAACTTCACTGACAGAATTGTCGGAGAGCACCTTTATGCCGGTGGTACCGGTGTACATATACACAAATACTTAGGTGTACATACAACTCCAGATGAAGGAGACCCTACAAGACCTAGTAGTGCGGCAAATGATTCAGAAGTTTTTATACAAGATTTGTTATTTTTAGAAAATAGAGATAGAAAGTACGATAAAGACATTTACGAATTACGTGGACAATACAACATTGGCGATAACGATGCATTTGACTTAACACAATTTGGTATGTTTTTAGCAAACGATACTTTGTTTATGAATTTCCATATAGAAAGCATGGTAGAAGCAGTTGGTAGAAAATTAATGGCAGGTGATGTATTAGAATTACCACATTTAAGAGACGACTTATTATTAGGTAGCGAAGAAGCAATCAACAGATATTATGTAGTTACAGATGCTAGTAGGCCTGCAGAAGGATATGACCCACGTTGGTGGCCACATCTTTGGAGAGTAAAATTAGGCCCAATTACAGACTCACAAGAATACAGAGATATTCTTGGTACTGGCGAAGAGGAAGAAGATTTAAGAAATTTAATTAGTACATACGCAAATGATATTAATATAAATGATAAACTTTTAGAACAGGCAGAAAAAGACGTACCTTTCGATCCTCAATTTAGAAATACTACACATTTATATTTTGATGAAACTGTACCTGATAAGCCAAGTATAGACTTTGGTGGTGCTGATGGAACACCTGTAAATGGACTTAGTTTAGTTGGTAGTGGAGAAACATTCCCAACAAGTGGAACTACAGATGGTGATTATTTCTTAAGAACAGACTTCTCACCAAATAGATTATTTAAAAAATCTGGAACACGTTGGTTAAACGTTGGCACAGACGGAAGAAAGGCTTGGTCTGCGGCAAACAGAATACTTGCTACGTTTATTAATAATGACAATATAACTAGTGAAAGTGATGGCACTGATGCTAACGAAAAAACAAATTTAAGTAAAGTCATTAAACCTAGGACGGACAACTAATGGCAGGTAAGAATTTAGATTACTGGTATGACGAGCAGATAAAACGTTATTTACTGCAAGTTATTAGAATTTTTTCAAACTTTAAAGTTAGAGAATTTACAAAAGACGGCGTAAGTTATAATCGTGTACCGGCAAGATACGGTGATGCTAGTAGAATGGTAGCAAATATATTGCGTAATAATTCTGAAAACGTAATTAATAGTGCTCCTTTTATAAGTGTTACAATACAAAGTATACAACCAGCAAGAGATAGAATAGCAGAACCTTTCTTTGTAGATACAAATCAGATAGCAGAAAGAGAATTTGATAAAGAAACAGGAACTTATTCTTCTGAACAAGGCAACTTATACTCAACACAAAGGTATATGCCTGTACCATATAATTTAACAATTAATGTAGATCTTTGGACAACTAATACTGATACTAAATTACAAGTATTAGAACAAATATTTGTATTGTTTAATCCAAGCATACAATTACAATCCAATAGTAACCCTTTAGATTGGACCAGTGTATTTGAAGTAGAACTAACAGATATTGCTTGGAGTAGTAGAGGTATTCCTGCAGGTGTAGATGAAAACTTAGATATCTCAACTTTAACGTTTGCACTTCCTATTTGGATTAGTCCTCCTGCTAAAGTAAAAAGACAAACAATTATTCAAGAGATCATAAACAATGTACATTCAGTATCTGATATCTCAGAATTAGGTTACAGCCAAGATTATCAAGACTTCTTTGGTAGTATAGAAGAATCATTTGAGATTGTTACTACACCAGGTGATTACAAAGTACAAGTAATAGGTTCTACTGCTACATTAGTAGAACAAGATGGCACTGAAGTAAAGTGGTCTAGTATTATAGAACAACTTGGAGAAATAAGATCTACAAGTTTATTAAAATTAAATATAAGCGGTGACTCAGAAAATTTATTAAATTTGGTATATGGTACTGTAACTAAAAATCCAACTAATGATGCTTCATTAATTTTTAATTTAGATACAGATACATTGCCTACCAATACACTTTCTGCAGTGGATAAAATTATAGATCCTAGAGCAAACTTCCCTGGAGACGGTACTCTAGCGGCCGCCTCTAACGGACAAAGATATTTAATTACAGAGGAAATTACAAAATCAGGATACCCTAATTGGGACATAGATGCCGGGGCAAACGACATAATTCAATACAACGGTTCTGCATGGACTGTAGTATTTGATGCTAGTGCCAGTAGTAGTGATATTCATTATCTAAATAACTCTTTTACTTCCAAACAATACAAATGGACAGGCAAGGCCTGGATAAGTAGTTATGAAGGAGAATACAATCCAGGATTTTGGAGACTTAGTTTATAATGAACACAACGGCGGCAGGAGTTTTATTCCTTGCCAAAGACACAGGAAGATGTATGTTGCAATTACGAGAAGGCAACAAACGATTCAATCATACCTGGGGATTTTGGGGAGGTATAATTGAAAGGGGAGAAACTCCTTACGAATGTATACAACGAGAACTTGAAGAAGAGATAGGGTTCGTTCCAGAACTGCAAAAATTAAATCCTTTAGATGTCTACCAAAGCAAAGATAAAAAATTTTATTACTATAGTTTTGTATATGTAGTAGAAGAAGAATTTATGCCCCCAAAAATAAATGGTGAAAGTGCCGGTTATGCCTGGGTCAATATTGGGCAGTGGCCAAAACCTCTACATAATGGTGCCAAAGTTACATTATCTTATAACAAAGGTACAGAAAAACTGCATACTATATTAAAAATTCATTCTGAATAAATATAAGTATGAGCAAAGGCGAAATTATCGATTTTGTTGTTTTGCGGATAACTACAGAACTCGACAAGTTCCAACGAACTACAACTATTCCACATACATTATTAGAGGGTGCTATTGAATTACAAGAAATTCAAGATGTATACTACGAGAAGTTACCGACAAAATACCAAAAAATATTTGATAAACTCTATAAAGAGTATCACCAGAATATTGGAGAAAATTTCGAATCCCTAAAAAAAGCAATGAAAAATGATTATGCTAGATTTGTTAATCATAAGGCTACAGAACATGAAAGTTTTAGGTTTAAGGAAATAATGAATCTATACAGACCAGGCATGAATCCTGTAAGAGCAATGTATTATCAATCTAGAGAAGTTATAAGAAGATTTAATCCAGAACATCCTTTTCATTATTGGTTAGTAGACTTGGTAACTGATTATGAATACAACAATATTATACTAGATGCATTAGGTAAAGATGTAAGAAATTTAGAAAGAATAATTAAAAGATATTATTTCCCATTAGTTAATCATGGAGAAGGTGTGCCTTTAGAACTATTCCATGCTAAACAACAACTGAAAGATTTTAGACACTATTATATGTTTTTTAGAAATTTAAAAGATTGGTCTCCAGACGAATAATTAATAAATTTTTCTTATCTGATAATCAAAAGGTTCTACAGTTCTAATTTCAAATGCTCTTCCTTCCATATCTTTTCCTTTGATATGTTTAGGAGTTTTCTTAGAAATTTTCTTTAAAAGATATCTTTTATGTGATCTTGTAGTTGTTATGTTACCGTCTTTATCTCTGACTGAGTCTTTAAGATACCAAACTGTCAATTCGTATTCTTCGTAAAGGAGTTTAAAAATAAATTTAACTATTGCTTTATAGATTTTATAAGCCAATTGGCCTAACCATATTAAAGCAGATTTGCCTTTCTGTACTATGTTGTGTAAAAAGTTTTTCATACTACTATTTAGTTGTTTTACGTTCAACTCCGTCCCATTCGCCTTTAGGCATAGGCTGTTTAATTCTTTGACCATATAATTCTGCTAATACAGAATTCCAGTTATGCTGATTAATAATTTCTATTTGATGTGCAACTGTACTCCATTCTCTGTTTTGATATGCATCTACCATTCTGTTAATAACTCTTGCTTCTTTATGATCTTTTAAAATAGTATAAATTGTAACTGGTGCTGTTTGTCCTTTTACAGCAATTTTATCTAACATCACTAAATTTTCAGGTGCTGTAATTTCCTTAAGAGTGTGTTCAGTAAACATAAAGAATACACCATACTCTTTTGTTTGTGCTTCTAAACGTGCCGCTAAATTTACACTATCGCCTAATACTGTATAATCGAATCGTTGATCTGAGCCCATGTTACCTACTACTGCATCACCTGTGTTTATGCCTATACCAACACCTAACTCCATAAGTCCGTCTGCTTTTAGTTCTTTGTTTAATTTTGCTAATTCTACTTCCATTTCTTGTGCTGTTTCTATTGCCAACTGAGCATGATTTTCTATATCAAGTGGTGCTCCCCAAATTGCCATTAAGGCATCACCTATGTATTTGTCTATTGTTCCCTCTTTCTGCATAACGAGGTCAGTCATTGGTGTCATATATCTGTTTATAAGTTTACCTAAACCTTGTGGATCTGTTTTAAACTGTTCTGATATCGGTGTGAAACCTCTAATATCTGAAAATAGATATGTCATTGTTTTTGTATCTCCACCTAAACGTAATAAACTTGGATCTTTCTGTAATTTTTTAACCATTGCTGGAGCAAGGTAATGTTCGAATTGTTTCTTAATTTGTTCACGTAATTTAAACTGCTTGTAAAAGTTATTAAATGCCGCCTGTGTAAATACTAAAAATCCACTTAATACAGGGAAAGTTGCATCTAATAATACCAAACTACTAGTATATTTGTAAACACTAAAGTATGCTATACCACCTAATACTGCTAAAGCCATAGGTGCTGTTAAAAGCAATGGTAATCTATATACTGCTAAAGCAACAAGAACCATAGTCAGTAACCCTACTAGAAGCTCTATGACAGCACTTAACTGACTCCTTGTTATATTACTACCATCTATAAAGTTCTGTAGCATGTGTGCTTGTATCTGTTGAGGATATAAGTTTCCTTTAGGTGTAGGCACAGGGTTAGCAATACCTTCTGCTGTAACACCTACTATAACAAATTTACCTGCTAAGTCTGGAATGCTTTCTGCACCCTCATATTCAATTTCAGTAAATTCATTATTAAATCTTATATATGCTGTTCCGTTTGGTTGCGTTACTATCGGGTCAAATGGGGGAACAGCAACTTCCTGTATTCCTATTTCTGATGTTTTAATTATGTAACTAGGTTTGCCTGTTTTTACCCTTAACATTTCTACAGCAAAACTAGGATATATTTTATCACCTACTGTAATTGCTAATGGATATGTTCTTGTTTGATTATCTGGTTGTGGTGCTGAAGCATTTACTCCTTTACCATTACTTGCTGATTCTAACTTGTCTACATTAGTAACTAAGTTGGGCCAAGTAAGCAAATAATCTTTTGCTGGAACAGGCCCTATTGTGCCTGTGCCTATATGTGGTCCTGTTGACTTTATACCCTTTACACTTGGTGTTTGGCTTAATACATTATAGTTTACAGGATTCTTTCTTGCACCAGGAACATTCATAACGTTCTGATTCATCATACCTGCAAAACTTTCATCTCCCTGAAACCTATCTGCTTCTGGAAACATTATTGTCCAACCCATAACACCGCCATTTTTCATAGCAACGTCTACTACCATTTGAGCATAGTATTGTCTAGGGAAAGGATACTGTCCGTATTTTGCTAAACTTTTTTCGCCAATGTTTATTAATACAACGTCATCACTTTGTACTACTTCATCTAATTGTTGGTAACTGTCAAATACTTGACCACGTAGGCTTTGTAAAGGCGTAGGATCGAATACCCTTAATGCGAGTAACAATGCTATAGATACTGCTACTGCGTACCCGCTGTATAACCATTTCATATCAATATTTATCGTATTTTATTGCAATACTGCTTGGCTTTGTTAAGTAATCTAAAGTTATTTGCAACAACTATTGAGTACACCATATTAGTGTCATTAAGTTCGTTAGGTGTGACTTCTTTCCAGTAATCGTTGTACATTAAGCCAGGTACCAGTAAAAGTGTTTTTGTAAGTACCAATCTAGCATCACTAGGCGATTCTGTAAACAACGGATTTATTTCTGTTACACAATCGTACTTTAATGCTCGTGATGTTGAATATACATCTAATAACTGAAACGTCCAAAATGCTATCCATTGTCCATTAGTAGCACGTGGAGTCATATCAAACTTTGGAATGTCACTAGTTTCTATTACTTTACAAAGTTCAGGATTATTATCACAGTAATAAGGATCTAGTGGGGGATTATAGGTAAGGTCCAATACACTACCTTCCGGTAAGTATGATGGACTAAGAACAATTTCCTCTGCCGTTAAAAACAGAGGAAATGTTAATGTTATGATGAAAAGTAATCTATTCACAGTCTTCAGGTACCTTGGAGCAATATTCTTTAATTGCATCTTCTAAAAGTTTATCTTTCAATAACTCTTTTAGAACTTTATTTTGCAATATAAGTTCTTTAATATCCTCTTCAGTTACCTGCTCACTCTCTTTCGAGGGTGAGTCTATACCTTTTTGTTTTTCGTTCTGTTTTAAAAACTTAAAAGGTTTAAAGAATGAGCTAGTTACTTTTTTGGCTCTTCTTTTGGTTCTTCTTCTTGTAAAGCATCAGTTTGATTGTTGACTTCGTCAGCAACAACTTGTACTAATCCTGCACCGGTATCAGCCGCAGTTTGGACTAATCCAACTCCAACTTCTGCTGTAGTTTGAACTACACTACCGACATCATTTGCAACTGAACCAACGATACCACTTGCTGTACCTGTTACAGTATCAAGTGTATCTGTGGCTAGTTTTTGTCCGCCATCGATTACGGTACCAACTGTAGCACAACCTTGAGCAAACATTACAAAGAATATACCTAAGAACGCATTTTTTAAATTGTTCATATTTTCTCCTTATATATAAGTGTTATAAAACAATCTGTTATTATAACATAATATATTTATCATTAAATTAAAAACCTAACCTATCATTTGAATTGTTTCCAAATATAGTATGTTCTTCGTGTAATATCAGTTCCCAAGTTAGTACATCTTTTGTGATTGGGTCGTCTGCTTCACGAATTGCTTTTAGTAATCTTAATCTAGTTCCTTCGTCAATTTCATACATTAATTCGCAATATAAGAAAAGCAAATAGAATATTATTGGTGGAACAACTATAAGCATTAGTACATTTGGATATAACCAACCTAATGCTACTGCGTGAACACTTGCTACAGCAATAGCATAGTTTCTCAAACTGTTTGTGTACTTAGTAACGTGGGTCATAATCAAAGTAATCTATAAATGGGTCGTAATCATTTAAGTAATAGAATGGAGTTAAATGTACATCTAGTAAAACTGGGTTACCTTCTGTATAGGGCCAGTCTATACCTTCTTGTCTGCAATAATTATACATTATCATATAGATTGTAGTAATCCAAAGAAAAGGCATTAATATACAAAATATTAAAAATGCTATTAATGGGAAGAACACACCGAATGCAATTATGTGTACACTTACAAAAGCAAGAAAATAAATCTTAAGACTGTTTGTGTA
>Ga0206677_10002170_pt1 | contig 17627 bp, 17 predicted proteins | sample M130m12015metaG_FD_155475 | JGI IMG/M metagenome (GOLD analysis project Ga0206677, IMG submission 155475) | Ammonia-oxidizing marine archaeal communities from Monterey Bay, California, United States - M1 30m 12015 | ecosystem: Environmental > Aquatic > Marine > Intertidal zone | place: USA...
TGTTCCGAATAATATGGAAAATTGTAGTGGGTTATCATGGTGTTCATTTCTTCAAAACCCTCGACAAGAAGTCCAGCCTTGTCTAAATTTGAAAATCCAACAGGTCCCTCTACATAGTCCAATTGCATTTCTTTGCCCAAGCGTTCTACTTCATTTAACAAAGATTCACTGACTTTTTGATCATCAATACAGTCGAACCAACCAAAACGCATCTTTCTTTTTTTTAACTCATCAACTTCAATCCAATTGATTATTGCTGCTATTCGTCCAACAATTTCATCTTTTTGGTAGGCCAGAAAAAAAACAGCTTCAGCATTTTGAAATACAGGATTTTTTTTAGCATCGATTGCATTCAATTCTTCATTTGTGATGGGAGGAACCCAATAAGGGTTTTCCTTGTAGAGTTTGAAGGGGAATTTAACAAAGACTTTAAAATCGTTTTTCGATTCTACTTTTTTAATCTGAATCATAGATTTAATTTTTTCGTGCTCTTTGTTTTGCTTTCTTTTGAGATTTGGTTGCTTTTCGAGCTCCTTTTTTCAGATTTTTCTGTTCCTTTTTCAAAGCTTTATCAGCTGCTCTTGCATCTTTTATTGCTTCAGGGTTTTTGTCTTTATGGAAATCCAGTCGGTAAGATACCCCTGCATTAATCGAAAAAAATGAAGGTGAATCTTTAGTGTTTAAACCAACTGTCCCTTCAATTTGAATATCGTCATTTAGTAGATACGCAGCTCCGGTTCTAAGAATTTGGTCTGAATAGATATCGCTGTAAATCCCATGATTTTCAATGTAAACAGACCACTTAGGGCTGAATGTATGGGTAAGGGTCAGAATGTAACTTTGTTCTTCATAATCTGATGCAATTCGATTGTAGGATAAATTTGTAACAAAAACCCAAGTTCCCAAAAAATGTGATTGAGTAGCAATAGTTCCCCTGTAACTGATCAAGGGTTCCTCAATTCCTCTTCTGTTGATGTTTAGGAAAAAACCAGGTCGGTGTAAATTATTGAAAACACCTCCATAGGGGTAGTGACTATCGACTTGTTTAACATTGAAATTAGCTCCTAAAGTAACCGATACTGCAGGGATTAGATCACGAATACGAAATGAATTGTTTGCTTTCCAGCTGTAAACATTTGTTTCTACCTCTCTTTTAAATGGGTCATAAACCAAATATTTCACTCCAATAAAATTACCAAAAAAGTCATCCCGTTTGTAGCTCAAATGTGGGGTAATAAGTTTGTTGGTAATTTTATCCAGAAGGTAAGAACCTTCATAAGTCAACTCCAACTGCTCTTTCAAAAACCCCCAACGGAGGGAAAAAAAGCCTACCATTCCATTCACTTTTGAATTGTTGTAGCCTTTGTGTTTGTAGGATCTAAATTCTCCTCCAGCTTCGAATTGAATTACACCCGTGCCCACCGAAAATGCTCCTATGGACATTCCCGGTCGATTAGAATTTATTTGCTCTGTGTATTGAGAAAAAAGGGGAGTATTAAGTAAGATTATGATCCCCAAAAAAAATCCTTTACCCATGTTTAATAATTTAAAGCAAGATAAGTGCTTTTTAATAAATATGCTATTTATTTTAGCGAGCAAGATGTGCCTTAAATCCATCGAAATGGTTAAATTTGGTCTATCAAATAGTTCGGCTTGTTAGAATTTATCCTCATTTGTTTCGCCTTGATCTTATTGCTTAGGAGGCTCGCTCCTTGGATCATTCGGTTTTTTTTGGGACGGCTTTTTAGGATGGCTCAAAAACAACAGACTCAGCAGCAGCAAAAAGCAACAACCAATCCGAAAAAAACAAAAACAAGCTCAGATAATTTAGGCGAATACATTCACTATGAAGAAATTGATTGATTTGATTCAGTTTAAAAACATACTTCCTCATTTATCTGCCCTTCTTATTTTTGTGGGAGTTTCTTTTTGTATTTTTTACCCTGTAATCAAAGGGAAAAAACTCCTCCAATCGGATATTCAACAGTATCAAGGGATGTCGAAACAATTACAAGAATCTCGACAAAAAGGGGTTGAGTTGTAGTGGATCGACAATGCTTTTGGCGGAATGCCAACCTATCAACTGGGTGCAAAATATCCTTTTGATTTCCTTACGCCAATTCATAAAATAATTCAACTTTTACCCCATCCCATATTTTTGATATTCCTCTATTTTCTGGGTTGCTATCTCTTTTTGCTTTCAATGCGTGTACCCATGAAGTATGCTTTATTTGGTGCATTAGCCTATGGGTTATCCACCTATTTGCTAATCATCATTCAAGTAGGACACAACACCAAAGCTCAAGCTTTGGGCTATTTACCCTTTGTTTTGGCTGGGGTTCAGTGGGTGTTTAGGGAAAAATATTTTTGGGGCTTTGTTTTCAGCACTTTTGCTATTGCAATGCAAATCAGATCGAATCATTATCAAATGACCTATTATTTATTGTTGTTGTTGATAGTTTTTGGAATCGTCCAAATCTGGAAACACTTCAAGAGTAATCTATGGAATGAGATTTTTAAAAAAACAGGGGTTTTACTTCTGGCAGGTATTTTTGCCCTTGGACTAAATGCTACTTCTTTATTGGCAACATCAGAATATGCAAAATTTAGCACTCGGGGTAAAAGCGAACTTACTTCATCCGCAACAGGAGAACCCATAGAAGCAAGATCAGGGCTTTCTTATGATTACATCACTCGATTTAGTTACGGTATTTTTGAAAGTCTAAATCTAATTGCTCCTCGCATACAAGGAGGGGGTTCTAGAGAAGATATGGGTACTTCATCAGAAATTTATCAATATTTGATTAAAAAAGGAGCTGGTAGAAAACAAGCAAAGGGTTTTAGCGAAAATGTTCCAACCTATTGGGGAGACCAACCTATTTTGGAGGCACCAGCCTATGTAGGGGTTGTGGTCGTTTTCTTTGCCTTGCTGGCTTTGTTTTTAGGCTGGAATTCTCAAAAACGATGGCTATTTTTTGGCATCTTAATTTCCTTGTTTTTATCCTGGGGAAAGAATCTATCTTTTTTAACACACTTTTTTATTGAATATGTTCCTTTTTACTCCAAGTTTAGAGCGGTATCTTCAATTCAAGTAATTCTTGAGCTTGCCTTTCCAGTATTAGCAACCATTGGTTTAGTTGACTTTTTTAAAGCATCCAGAGAACAGCAAATTGAGTCTCTCAAAAAAACCGCTTTCCTTTTTGGCGGTCTTCTTTCAGTTCTATTTTTAGTAAAAGGAATGCTTTCTTTTGAAGGAGTATCGGACAGCTACTATCGTCAGGCAATGGGACCCGAATTGATGCAACAAATTTACAAAGCCCGAAAAGCGGTTTACACCGAAGATCTTCTTCGCGTACTCGTTTTTGTTAGCATTGCAGCATCAATATTGTGTGCTTATTCTCTTCAGAAATTAAAATCCAACACTGCTTATGTGATTCTTACATTATTGATGTTGATTGATTTAGTCGGAATTTCTAATCGATATTTGAATCGTGATTTATTTATTTCAAAGTCTCGCTCAAAAACTATTTTTTCTTCGACCCCAGCTGATCAATTAATTTTGAAAGACACAAATCACTTCAGAGTCTACGAACCGGGTATGCGTCTTGCTGGAGCCAGAACTTCATACTTCCATAATGCTGTTGGAGGATACCATGGCGCAAAACCTAGACGATATGAAGAAGTTTTTGAAATGTTTGAAACCCTTCAGCGCGAGGAAATATTAAATATCCTCAACGTCAAATACATTTTATTTGAAGCAGAGGAGGGGGGATTAAAACCTCTTATGAATCCTCAAACACTTGGAAATGCTTGGTTTGTGGAAAAACTTATTAAAACAAATTCACCAGACAGTACGTATCAACAACTCGCAACTCTTGATTTTGATTTGGCAGCAGTAAGTGAATCCAATAAACTTCAAAATTTACCAAATTCATTTTCAAAGGATTCTTTGGCTACAATTAAATTGATTCACCACGAACCAGAATATTTAAGATATCAATCAAATTCTGATCAGGATGGATTTGCTGTTTTTTCAGAAATGTATTACCCACACGGTTGGAAGGCAACTATTGATGGAGTTGAACACCCACATTTCAACGTAAATTACATACTAAGAGGTATGGCTGTCCCCAAAGGAAAGCATCTCATTGAGTTTACTTTTGACCCCGCCGTTATTCGTGTTGGAGGTAAAATTCAACTGATTAGTTTCCTTCTTTTAATGGGACTTATTATCTTGGGATTAAGGTTACAACTTAAAAATAAATCATCTTGAATTAATGGGGATCATTGCTCGACAGTCATTTTACAATGTACTTAGTATTCTATTTGCTATTGCTCTGGGCGGAGCTAACACCATTGTATTTTATCCAAGAGTCATGGGGCCAGAATTCCATGGCCTTATTGGAGCATTGTTGGCAAACTCGAATATCATTCAGCCGCTTTTTTCTTACGGAATTCAATTTTCCGTGATAAAATTTTATTCTGCTTGTAAAAACAAACGTGATCAAGATAATTTATTGATCTTTTCTGTTGTTTTGCCTTTATTTCTTATTATTCCATTAATTTTGACGGTATATCAATTTGATTTTATTTTGGGTTATTTCTTTGCAGATGAATCCAAAGCTTCAGATTATTTATTTCTAATTTTAAGTGTAGCTATTTCAACCGCTTATTTCGAGATTTTTTACAGTTGGTTGCGCATTCAAAAAAAGACGGTATTTGGTAATTTTTTGAAAGAAGTTTATCAACGGGTTATGATTACCGTTCTAATTACATTTTACTTAGTAGGATGGTTGGATTTTGATAGTTTTCTTTATAGCCTGATTGTTGGGTATTACTTGAGACTACTTTTAATTTTCTTTTATGCTTTGAAGGTTCATACACCAAAAATTCATTGGGAATTTCCCAGCAATACAAAAATGATTTTGCGCTATTGTAGTTACATTTTCTTGACAGGATTTTCAGCAAGTATCATTTTGGATCTGGATAAATCGATGATAAAACAGTTTCTAGCTCCCGAATATGTTTCTTTTTACATGGTTGCGATCTTCATTGCCGCAGTAATTGACACTCCCTCTAGGGCTATGGTTCAGATTGTAAGCCCTATGGTTGCAGAGTCTTTGAATAGTAATAACAAAATGCGTTTAGAGGAGCTTTTGAAAAAAAGTTCTTTAAATCTTCTGTTAATTTCGGGCTTAATATTTGTTGTGATTAATGTAAATCTCCAAGACATCTACAAATTGATAGAGATTTTGAACACAGAAAGAGGATACATCGCAGGATTGCCAATAATTTTATTGATTTCTATCACAAAACTTTTTTCTGCCTCTTTGGGTTGTTTGAATAATATCATAACCAATTCTAAGCATTATCGATATTTATTAATCTTTTCAATAGCCTCTGCCTTAACAGCAATTGTACTTAACATTCAATTTATTACAACCTACGGTTTTATTGGGGCTGCAATAGCAACCTTAGTTGTTGTCACAGTTTTTAATATTCTAAAGATCATTTTGGTCTTTTACAAGTTCAAAATACATCCTTTCGGTATCAAATCAGCATGGGTTTTGTTACTCATAGTTGCTTTGTATTTGGTCTTCAAAAATGTGAGCTTAGATTTACATCCTTTTATTTCAGTATCTCTAAAGTCGATTATTGTAGGAATACTTTATTTGGGCATAAGTTATTTGACAGGATTATCAGCAGAGGTAAATAATTTTGTAAATCAATTGTTAAAAAAACAATAGCTTATTGAAAAATCAATAAGCCATTGTCAACAAAATCATTAAACCAATAATTTAATTATGAAATTAAACCAACTTACCTGGTCCAATTAGTGAGCCAAACTCATAATTCAAAAGTTAAATTTTTATTAATCGATTTTTATTTTCCTTGCTAAATATTTTCCAGTGTATGATTTTTTGTTTTTTGCCAGTTCCTCTGGAGTTCCTTCTCCCAACAAAATCCCACCTTTATTTCCACCCTCAGGTCCTAAATCTACTATGTGATCGGCACATTTGATTAAGTCAATATTGTGCTCAACTACAATAATAGAATGCCCTTTTTCGAGAAGAGCTTCAAAAGAAGTCAAAAGTTTTTTGATGTCGTGGAAATGTAAACCAGTCGTTGGTTCATCGAAAATAAAGAGTATTTTTTCTCTATGATCACCTTTGCCAATGAAAGAGGCCAATTTTATTCGCTGTGCCTCCCCACCAGAGAGAGAAGCGGAGGACTGCCCGAGAGAAACATAACCAAGACCAACTTTTTTTAATGGAGCTAGTTTTTTGACCAGTTTTATTTGTGAATGTTCTTCAAAAAAAGCCATTGCATCATCTACAGTAAATTCTAAAATAGCATCAATAGATTTACCTTCAAATTGAACCTCACGTACTTCTTTTTTAAAGCGTTTCCCTTTGCAATGCTCACATTGAAGTACAACATCTGCCATGAACTGCATTTCAATGGTAACAGTTCCCTCTCCTTTACAAGCATCACAACGCCCACCATCAACGTTAAACGAAAAATGCTTGGCTTGGTAATTTCTGATTTTAGAAAGAGGTTGGCTAGCAAACAAAGCTCGAATATCATCATAGGCTTTGATGTAGGTCACCGGGTTAGATCTGGAAGAACGCCCAATGGGGTTTTGATCAATAAACTCTACGTGCTTAATGGAGTCATATTTACCTTTTAAGGCGGTAAATTGCCCAGGTTTTTCAACAAAAATTCCGAGTTCACGCTGAAGTGCAGGATACAATATCTTTTTTACCAGAGTGCTTTTTCCACTACCAGAAACTCCAGTAACCACACTCAATGAATTTAAAGGAAAATGAGTGGTTATGTTTTGTAAATTATTTTCTCGAGCCCCAACAACAATCAACTGTTCTTTATTTGAGCGTCGCTTAGTAGGAATTTCAATTCTAAGTTTATTGGTCAGGTATTGTGTAGTTAGTGACTTTGCAGTCAGAATATCCTTCATTTTACCCTCTGCAACAATTTCACCTCCAAGGGTTCCAGCTTCTGGTCCCATATCGATGATACGATCTGAGGCCATCATAATTTCTTCATCGTGTTCTACTACAATAACTGTGTTACCAATGTCTCGAAGTTGTTTTAGTATTTTTATTAAACGCTCATTGTCTCGAGAATGCAATCCTATGCTGGGTTCATCTAAGATGTACATCGATCCGACTAAACTGCTACCCAAAGAAGTAGCTAAGTTAATTCGTTGCGATTCTCCACCTGACAGGGAATTTGATTTCCGATTTAATGTCAAATAACCCAGTCCTACATCCTTTATGAAACTTAGTCTACTTTTGATTTCAACAAGAAGTCGATCAGCAACCTCTTGTTGCTGTTCAGAAAGTGTCAGATTTTTGAAGAATTCTAGCAAATCATCTAAGGGTTCATTTACTAGCTCAGCTAAACTTTTACCATTAATTTTCACATAATTAGCCTCTGGTTTCAATCGAGTTCCTTGACAAGAGTTACAATTTGTTTTTCCTCTGTATCGAGAAAGGAGAACCCGATTTTGAATTTTATAATTTTTAGATTCAATTTTTTTAAAAAACCTATCTAATCCTGTAAAATATGAATTTCCTTTCCAGAGCAGCTCTTTTTGATCTTGATCCAATTCAAAATAGGGCTTATGAATAGGTAAATCAAAACGGTAAGCATTGTTTACCAAATCATCATAGTACTTGCGCATAGCACCACTTTTCCATGGAACTATTGCTTCCTCATAAATCGACAACCCTGTGTTTGGGATAACCAATTCAGGATCAATCCCAATGATATCCCCATAGCCTTCGCATTTTGGACAGGCACCAAAAGGGTTATTAAAACTGAATAAATGTACATTTGGAACGGCAAATTGCATCCCATCTGCCTCAAAATTGTTGGAAAATTCTTTTCGATTTTCACCGTCAAGTGAGACTACGGAACAGCTGCCATTTCCCTCAAAAAAAGCGATTTCAATAGCATCGGAAAGCCGATTTCTAAAATCTTCATCTTTTTTTAAAACTATTCGATCTACAATCAATTCAAAAGATTCTGGGGGTTTTTCAGAAACATCGTCTAATCGCAGCATTTTACCATCAGAAAATATCCGAGCAAATCCTTGTTGAATCAATATTTTAACAACATCTTTTTGACTTCTTTTTTGAGTATTGGTTACGGAAGTTAAGAGCAGTAATTTGGTGTTTTCCTCCAAAGAAAAAACATATTTAACAACATCTGAAACACTGTCTTTTTTAACCACAGTATTTGAAATAGGGGAGTAGGTAATTCCAATTCGAGCAAAAAGCAGTTTAAGGTAGTCATAAATTTCAGTTTTAGTACCTACGGTCGATCTGGGATTTGAAGAATTTACTTTTTGTTCTACAGCTATTGCCGGAGCAATTCCCCGGATTTGCTCAACTTTTGGTTTGTTCAATCTTCCCATGAATTGACGAGCATAGGAAGATAAACTCTCTACATAACGTCTCTGACCCTCGGCATACAGTGTATCAAAGGCTAAAGACGATTTCCCAGAACCCGATAGCCCCGTGATAACCGTAAGTTTATTTCTTTCAATGGCAACATCAACATTTTTAAGGTTGTGTAGCTGTGCACCTAAGATGATGATATGATTTTTTGGATCTAATTTTCTAACGTCTTTCATTGTAAAAATCAAGAGCGTAAGATACAACTTATCTCCCAATTTTTTTATTGAGATTTACTAAGTTATTCATAAATAAAAACTTTAGTTTTTTATCCAATTTAGTGAGGAGATACAATTGTTCTATTTTGAAATGTGCCCACGGAGTTTTTCTCAAAAACTTTAAACTTGATTAATTGAGGGATTTAGATTGAAACACCGGACAGGGATTCGAGTACCGAGTTCATCAAAAACCATAAATTTCAACTAATTGTTTAAGGATATCAGCTAATTTTAATCCGAGTAGGGGATTATTTGGTTGTGTTTTAGAAGGATCTGACATAAAAATTATTGTTCCATAAAAATACAGCAAAAACAAAGAACCAAAGCATTTATTAATGTTTTTAAAAAGCCGATTTCTAACGTTTTATAAATCAAAATATTGTCAATTAAAAATAATAACATATCTTTGACTAAATAAACAACAGACATATTAAGCAACTTTACTTTTGAATTTATCGTAAACCCACATCCCTAGGGGTGTTTAAAAGTAACTTGTATGCCAAACTCTCTCAAAAAATCAACTGACGCAGCCCTTGTAAAAGGTTACATTGATGGATGTGAGCTCTCATTAGCAACATTAATAGAACGTCACAAACTCAAAATTTACAACTTTATTTATTCTAAAGTTTTTGATCGCGAAATTGCTGAAGATATTTTTCAAGATACTTTCATCAAGGTAATTCGTACCCTCAAAAGAGGAGTCTACCAAGAGGAAGGTAAGTTTCTTCCTTGGGTAATGAGAATATCTCACAATTTAGTAATAGATCATTTTAGAAAGAGTAATCGTATTCCAATTTTTGAAAGTAAAGATGAATTTGATATTTTTCAGATTATTGGGGATGATGCTCCAAACATAGAAAGTACTATGATCGACAAACAAGTTGTTGAGGATTTAAAAAAATTAATTGTAGAACTGCCAAGTGATCAGCAAGAAGTTCTAACCATGCGTTTGTACAAAGACATGAGTTTTAGAGAGATTGCTGAGATTACAGGGGTAAGTATCAATACAGCATTAGGCCGCATGAGGTATGCTGTCATCAACATTAGAAAATTAATTGAGGAGCATCAGGTTGTTTTATCTGCCTAGGGAATACTATTTCTTAATTTTTTCCGTTCTTAAACTGTACAAGTTAAGTTTATGGAAAAAAATTACTCTGACAGAAATTCTTCAAATAAAAAAGAAGGCCCAAGTGAGCTAACGGTTAAACGTATTTTAGCTTTTTCAAAAGCCTTCAAAACAATGAACCATCCCAAGAAAGGCATCTCCAAAGAATCAAAGAAGTAAAAGCTATTTTTCATCAAAAGCTTTTAAAACGGATTTTCTGCCAATAGTTCTTGTAATAATGTCGTTTTCGATTTTCCACCCCCTCGCTGGAGAGTATTCTCTGCCATACCAAATTAGCTGCAAGTGTAAATCATTCCATTTACCTTTGGGAAAGAGTCTTTTCGCATCTCGTTCTGTTTGAACTACAGACTTACCATTAGTAAACCCCCACCGATACATCAACCTGTGAATGTGTGTGTCTACTGGAAATGCCGGCACACCAAAGGCTTGAGACATCACAACACTTGCCGTTTTATGTCCAACAGCTGGAAGCTCCTCGAGCGCATCAAAATCTTGTGGAACTTTGCCGTTGTGTTTCTCAAGAAGAATTTGAGAAAGCCCATGTATTCCTTTTGATTTCATGGGTGAGAGTCCTACAGGTTTAATAATTTCTCGAATTTCATCAACCGTTAATTTGATCATTTCTTGAGGTGAAGAAGCCCTTTCAAACAGCAAGGGAGTTATCTTATTAACCCTTACATCTGTACTTTGTGCTGAGAGTAAAACAGCAATTAATAAAGTATAGGGATCGCTGTGATCCAAGGGTATTGGAATTTCAGGATACAAATTCTGAAGGGTTTTCATTGCAAAGGCTACTTTTTCTTTTTTTGTCATTTTAGATCAATTATCAAACATAGATTCTATGTGCAAATACAATTTTTTAGACCGTTTTTGAGAAGCCTAATCTTTTTTCGTAATTTAGAAAAAAAACAACTATGAATACACTTAAAGAGGGAGATTTAGCACCAAATTTTAGTTGTGCGGATGAAACAGGAACCTTGCACCGACTTGAAGACTTCAAAGGGAAGAAATTAGTAGTATTCTTTTATCCCAAAGCCAGCACACCTGGTTGCACGGCTGAAGCATGCGATTTACGCGATCATTATGAGGAACTCAAAAATGCAGGATACAGTTTACTTGGAGTTAGTGCTGATAGCCAAAAAAAGCAAGAAAATTTTTCAAAAAAACACGATTTCCCTTTCCCTTTATTAGCTGATGAGAACAAGGATGTTATCAATGCTTTCGGAGTTTGGGGTCTAAAAAAATTTATGGGTAAAGAATACGAAGGAATCCATAGAAAAACCTTTATCATTGATGGCGAAGGTAAGGTAGAACGCTTAATAGATAAAGTAAAAACTAAGGCACACGCAGCACAGATTCTTGAATAGAATTTTTGAAAAAGCTACACCTTCTTTGATTCTGGATTAAATCCGAACATTTTCTTTTTTACAATCATATCCGATATCCCTTCTGGAAGATGTTCATCCCATCCAACTTCATTGTTATTGATTTGTTGAAGAATTTTTCGCGAAAAGATATCGAGGTATTTCGGTTCGAAATCAAAAATATCAACAACCTTACCGTTGTATTTGAAAAACTTGTAAAAGTCCTTCATTCTTGGGTGTAGTTTTAGGTTGTTACTCGTTATGATATTCCCATCCACGTCTTTTGTAGGGTAGAGGTAAACCTTTAGATTGTTGTAGAACATCTTCCCAAAAGCCTCTAAGATTCCTCCACTCAAATCGGTGTAATAGTTTTCGTCAAATATCTCAACAAAGCTATTGACACCCATAGCTAATGCCATTTGTTTTTTGGTGTATTGCGATAAATAATCAACAAGACGATAATACTCTTTAAAGTTTGAAATCATTACTACATGTCCCAATGAACAAAGAAGTTTAGCCCGATCCATAAAGTCTTTTTCATCAATTTCTCCCTGTGAAGTCAGGTTTGAAAGTGTTATTTCAAAAATAACCACCGTTTTATTTTCATTGACTTCCCGTTCTTGAAGAAACACCTCCAAGGACTTTTCAAACATATCAATGTTAACCTTGGTTACAGGTCTAAAACTTCCACGTAATGCTAAGATGTTTTTCTTGTAAAGTTCTCTTGCAGGGAGTATGTTGTTGCCATTGGGATTGAACATTACGGCTTCGGTCATTCCTTTTTTGACCAATTGCAAACTCATCAAACGATTGTCTACGTTTTCATAAAGTGGGCCTGAAAAGTTGATGGTGTCAATTTCTATTGCATCTTTATCAAGATGATCATACAAATATTTTAAAAGCTTTTTGGGCTCATCATGCTTGTAAAAGGCTCCATAAACTAAATTTGCTCCCATAATACCGAGGGATTCCTGTTGAAATCGAGCCTCGCTTTGATGAAAACGAATATGAAGAGTGATTTCACTGTACTCTTGACCGGGAGCCGTTTGATAACGAATACCCATCCAGCCATGACCCTTGTACTTTTTTGCAAAATCAATTGTAGTGACTGTATTGGCATAGGTGAAAAATATTTTGTTAGGATTCTCTGATCTCGGAATTCTATTTTCAAGAAGTTTCATTTCATGACCCAACATTTTGGTCAAACGAGTTTCAGTAACGTAGCGACCATCTTCATCTTCACCATAGATGTTATCACTAAAATTTTTATCGTAAGCACTAATTGTTTTTGCAATAGTTCCAGATGCTCCTCCGACTCTAAAAAAATGTCTTGCTACTTCTTGACCAGCACCAATTTCGGCAAAGGTTCCATAAATATGCTCATTTAGATTTATTCTTAAAGCTTTCGCTTCTATTGAGGGTCTGTTCTCGAGTGGTCTCTCACCAGATAGATTTGTTGACATAGTGATGTATTACTTAACAAATGTACAAAGTTTGTTTATTTTAAAGACAAATATTTACCTTTGAAATAATGTTTAAAATCACTTTTTTAGGAACAGGTACTTCACAAGGGATTCCAATCATAGGAAGTAAACACCCAGTTTGCTTGAGTAAAAACCCCAAAGATAAAAGATTACGAGTATCGATATTAATCTCATGGAAATCGTTTAATTATGTAATAGACTGTGGCCCCGATTTTAGACAACAACTTTTGAAAAACCCCATTCCAAATTTAAATGGAATTTTATTTACGCACGAACATGCCGATCATACTGCTGGTTTGGATGATATTCGACCATTTTTTTTTAGGCAGGGGAAAATAAAATTCATAGCTAATCAAGAAGTTTTTGACGCTTTAGATAAACGTTTTTCTTACATAATGAACGACCAGAATAAATATCCTGGTGCTCCATCTGTATTGAGAACAGTTATCGATCACAAACATGATTTCACACTTGAAAAACTTAAAATAACTCCAATCAAGATCATGCATTACCAACTTGAGGTTATGGGTTATCGTTTTGGAAATTTTGCATATTTGACAGATGTAAAAACCATTGAAGATGAGGAATTCGAAAAATTAAATAGCCTTGATGTTTTGGTTCTTAGTGCACTTCGTATCGAGCCACATCCATCCCATTTAAATCTAGAGGAAGCATTAGCTATGGTTGAACGCATTCAACCCAAGAAAACATATTTTACTCACATCAGCCACCTGCTTGGTTTTCACGATGAAGTTGAAGCCAATTTACCCAAGAACGTACATTTAGCTTTTGATAATTTACAAATCACATCATCCTAAACTAACTACTATTTGTTTTAATATCCATGAAAAAAAACATTTTTATTTATTTATTTTCTTTTGTTGCTTTGATTTTGATCTTTCAAATTGTTAACAGCAACAAGATCATGACGGATCAACTAGAAAGATTACAGAGGAAACAAACTTTAATTACAAATCTTAAGGATTCTTTGAAGGTCGAAAAACGTCGTTTTTTTGACAATGTCTATTTCTCATTAGACACCAATGAAGAAGCCATTAGATATTTTGATGATCTCGATTTTCAAGTTAATTCTTCTTACATACAAGAAGCTATTTACGAAACAAATCTTCTGGGACCAAAAGGTTCATTGGTTCCTTATGCAGAAATGGAAGGCAAGTTTCTGATCAACAAAGTCAAAGTATTAAATCACAAGTGGTTAATTGCCGATTTTTCTGATGGAACTTTTTGGGGAGAACTGATGATCCAATACCAAGTAAAACCAGGTGGAGAGGTTACTTTTGATGTGATCAATCACTTTTTGTACCCTACAAATTAAAATCTATTCTTCAGTTATCCAATCCAGTAGGTCTCGGAAGTTTTCTGGGCTGATGGTGTGGGGTGCATCATATTCTTTGTAGTCTAGAGCTACGCCTTTTTCTTTGAGTAAATCTATTCCTTTTCTGGTGTGACTAACCGGAATTACGGGATCAATTATGCCGTGTGAACTAAAACAGTTTAGATGTGCTATACTGTCCTCTGTCTCTTTCACTAAATTTTGGTTAAAGAAACCACTCAACGCAATAATTTTCTGAATATATTTTGGATAAGTTAGACCCAATGCCCAGCTTAAAATCGCACCTTGACTAAAACCTAAAAGATCAACTTGTTCTCTAGATGAGTTGATACGACTTAGGTGGTACTTGATGTTGTGAAGTATTAAATCTCTGGATTGAATACCTTCCTCATCATTCGACCACTTATTCATATCTTCATCAAAAGTAATGGTGTACCATGCATACCCACCTTGTTCCAAAACAATTGGTGCTCGTAAGGCAATTATGTGATATTCTTTTGGTAAATATCGAGCAAATGAGAATAAATCCTCTTCATTACTCCCATATCCATGAAACAAGAATAATACAGGAGAATTTGGATTGTTTTCTTCTGGTTTTTGGTGAAGAAATTGGAGAACTTGATTGGTGTCTATCTTCATTTAAGTGTGGTCTGTTCGTTGTTTATGACTCCATAAACAATCCCTTGGGTTGGACTATCAATAAACGCACAATTCTTTGAAGTAGAAAAGATGTGTTCTTCTTTAAAAATATCGTTTCCGTTTGGATTGAATAAAGTAATATTAGCTTTTTGTCCTACTTCTATGGGACTGTTTTCGATATCAAAGATGCTTTTTCCTTTAGTAAGAATAGAAATCACCTTTTCAGTTGGAAATAAAGTTGAAAGTATTCCAAACATGGCTTCTAAGCCTAAGGTTCCTGTTGCGGCATATTCAAATTCTAAATGCTTTAATTCAATGTTCAAGGGTTCATGGTTTGAGGTTACCATATCAATTGTACCATCAATTACGCCCTGTCTAAGAGATGTTCGATCTGTTTCGGTTCTAAGGGGTGGATCAAGCTTGAAAGAGGTGTCAAAATCATCTAACTGATCTTCGGTAAATAACAGATTTGCCAAGGCTACACTGCAACTGATATTCAGCCCTTGTTTTTTGGCTTTATGAATTAGTTCTAGTGATTGAGAACATGACAAATAGGGAATGTGCAGATGTCCTCCTGTGTATTTTAAAACTGCAATATCACGTTGAACTTGTAAGACTTCACTCAAGGCAGGAGATCCCAACATGCCGTTTTTGACGCTTACCGCACCTTCATGAACTCCCCCGTTATTTCCTAAACTGCTATCAGAGGGGTGAGATATGATTAAACCTTTGAAACGTTGAGCATAAAGTAAAGCTATTTTAAACAGTTCAGTATTTTCGATGGGTTTTTTAAAATCCCCAAAAGCAATTGCTCCATTTTGTTTTAAATCATACAATTCCGTTAAATGCTTGCCTTCTTGATTTTTTGAAAATGATGCGATTGGATAAATTTGAGTAGCTGATTTGGAAGCAGCATTTTTTAAATAACCCACTGCGGTTTGATTGTCGGTAATTGGATTTGTATTTGGATTTAAGGCAATTTGACTAAACCCACTTAATCCCGCTGTTTTCAAACCATTTTCAAGAGTTTCCCGCTCCTCATAACCTGGTTCACCAAAGCAAACACTACTGTCAAACCATCCTCTGGAAATATGGAGGTTGGAATAGGATATTTTTTTAGCCTCGTCATCAAAGATTTCATCATCGATTGCTGAAATGATACCGTCTTGTATTAGAATGTCTTTGGAAGAGAAATGGAATGCGCTTTTTGGGTCAATAAAAGTCGCGTTTTTTAGGAGTATTTTCATCAATTGTAAAACAAAATCCGATTCTTTTTGTAAAAGTACAAAACAAAAGGCAATCTTGATGACTTAAATCAAAAGAGCTTTAAAATTTTTCAAAAGCTCCTAGACCGAAAAGCGCAAAATCGTATTTTACGGGGTCTTCGGAATCCATAAGTAGTAGTGTTTGATTGAGTTTTGACACCGCTTTTGCATCGTTTTGTTTTCTTTTAAGTATCCCTAATTTTCTTGCAACATTTCCTGTATGAACATCTAATGGACATGAAAGCTGTCTGGGTTGAATAGATTTCCACAATCCAAAGTCTACTCCCGTAGTATTGGAACGAACCATCCACCTTAAGAACATATTGATGCGCTTAGCGGCTGAACCTTTTAATGGATCTGCCAAATGCTTTTGTGTTCGAGCTTGGTGGGGGAGTTCAAAAAAAGATTTTTTAAAATGATGTAAAGATGTTTGTAAGGGCATTTTTGAAGCCAGTTTTCCTAATAAATTTTCAATCCCCCCATGAACTTTGTAAATGTTTTGAAGGGCTTGCATAAAATATTTGAGATCATCTGCATTGAAGGTTCGATGTACAAAATCATTAAATCTTTCGAGGTCTTTGGGTTGGTGACTTACTACAAAGTCGTGTGGGGATTCCTCCATCAACCCCATAATCTTGTTGGCACTTTTAATGATGCTGTTTCTGTTTCCCCATGCGATTGTAGCTGATAAAAACCCTGCAATTTCGATATCTTCTTTTTTGGAAAATCGATGGGGGATTTGAATTGGATCTGCTTTTATGAATTCTTTAGACTGATAGTAATCAGCCTTTAGATCCAAAAACTCTTTAAGTTCATCAAACTCCATTTAATCTAAAATTTTACCATCGACAAGTTCAATTTTTCGATCTGCCTTATTGGCTAACTCTTGGTTATGAGTTACAATAACAAAGGTATGACCAAACTGATCTCTGAGATCAAAAAAGAGTTGATGGAGCTGCTCTGCTGAGGCACTGTCTAAATTTCCACTGGGTTCATCTGCAAAAATGATCTTGGGGTTATTCATCAGAGCACGAGCTACCGCAACACGTTGTTGTTCGCCTCCCGACAATTCGTTTGGTTTGTGATTTAATCTATCTTTTAATCCCAATTGATTTAAAAGCTTAGTAGCTCGTAATTCTGCTTTTTTTCGATCAATCCCCTTTATGAAAGCAGGAATCATAACATTTTCAAGGGCATTGAATTCTGGGAGCAATTCATGAAATTGAAAAATAAAACCCAGTTTTTGATTCCGAAACTCAGACAATTCATTTTCTTTTAACTCTAAAATGTTTGTGTTGTTGATTTGAATAGAAACATCCGAAGACTTATCTGGACGAGATAATGTTCCTAAAATTTGTAAAAGGGTTGTTTTTCCAGCTCCAGATGGTCCTACAATTGCAATGATTTCTCCAGAATTTATTTCTAAAGCAATGTTTTTTAGGATGTTCAAGTCTCCTGATTTTTTATGAATATTTTTTGCAACAATTAGTTTTTTCATACGGACTACAAATTACTATTTAATCCCTTTTTCTCTAAAAAATTGAAGCTCTTTTTTTATTTTTAATTATTTTATATTTACCTTTTAATTGTTAAAACTACATTTATGAATTCTTTGGAAACAGCATACATAGCTGGAGGTTGTTTTTGGTGTACTGAAGCAGTTTTTCAACGTTTAAAAGGTGTTGAAGAACTAACCT
>Ga0206677_10002172_pt1 | contig 17624 bp, 8 predicted proteins | sample M130m12015metaG_FD_155475 | JGI IMG/M metagenome (GOLD analysis project Ga0206677, IMG submission 155475) | Ammonia-oxidizing marine archaeal communities from Monterey Bay, California, United States - M1 30m 12015 | ecosystem: Environmental > Aquatic > Marine > Intertidal zone | place: USA...
GCAGGAGAAGAATATGCACTGGATGCTAGTACTCCTGTTTCAAAATTATAACGTTTATTATTAGTTGTATTGCTTGGAGTAGTTGCACTACTTGAATTATAAATAAATGTTCGGGCTGATCTTGGGTCATTATTGCCATCATCCCCACCTGTAACTTTTGTTATTTGAACACTATCACTTAAACTATCATTTGAAACTGCTACGGTAATTGGATAAGTACCTGTAGGTGTCACTGTTACAGTAGCTGCTCCTGTGCCGTTACTTCCACTATAGCTAAACGAACTTTTTGTTCCATTTGTTACAGTTATATCTCCTGTTACTAAATTACTTGCTTGATTTTGTTGATTTACTGTTATAGTAGCAGTAGAAGGTGTAGGTGTTGTATCTGAAGAATTATCAAAACCAAAAGTTTGTATATTTGAGCTTACACTTAAGCTTGCTGCGGATGCTCCGGGAGCTCCAGTATCTCCTGTTATTTTTACAGGAGTAGACCAGCTATAAGTAGAACCTGAAGTATTATAACTCCAAGTACCTACACTCTCCCATACAGGGGTAGAGCCTGTTGGAATTGTAGCACTCCATCCAGTTGGCGGGTTAGTTGCTGCTACACCAGGAGTATCAGGTTGACTTGTACTTCTTTTGAATACTTTTGGATTTAAGTCAAAGAAAGGGTTGTATAATACTGGAGTAGGCCAAGTTACTGTATTAGAAGTACCTGTTCCGGAAATTGCAACTTCTGATTCGTAAGTTGATTGATACAGTGAAAAAGTTGGTATAGTAGTACTCCAACCTGAAGGAATACTTGTTAAAGTGGAATTATTAAAATTATAATTAGAAGTTCCGCTAATTGTAGGTACTGCTGCAGTATAAGATTGCTGTTTGTAAATTGCTACTAAAGCTACGCTGTTTCCATCGGCTCCATCATCTCCAATAAACTTAACATAAGTTAGTGAGCCAGGTATACTGGTAGGTTCAGAACCTGTCCATTCATAAAAGTTTACAAATGTTCTACTTCCTTGAGTAAAACTCGCACTACTTCCCGAGGCATCCGTTGCATATATAGGTTTGACGCCTTCTGAAGTTCCATCTCCCCCGATAAATTGTACATAGCCTGAATTAAATACACTATTTGTTATTGCAGGAGCTGTTCCTGTATATTCTACATACTTAACAAATGTTAAATTACCTTGTGTAAAACTTTTGTTTGTACCGTTTGCATCTGAAGCATACGCTACTTTGACACCTTGAGTAGTACCGTCGTCTCCTTTTGATATTGTAAGTGTTGTAGTTCCATCCCCATCTGTAATTGGTATAGTAGTATTTCCATTACTATCAGTGCCTGGAGTACCAATAGTTACCGAACTCCCATCATCTCCTGCTTTAGATTTTGCAATAGTATAAGTTTGATCAATAGTAAAACCTGTGCCTGTAGGAGATACAGAAGCAGGTATAGTTGCTCTTAGTACTGCAGTTCCTATGTCAGCACTCATACTTCCTATTGTGTATGCTCCTGTTCCTGCATTTATAGAAATATCAACCCCAGTTTCGCTCTGTACTGTATACGTACAATTGCTTGTTTTATCTGTAGAACCTACAAATACTTTGAATTGTCCTCCAGCATTTGTAAAACTTGCTCCACTTCCATTACTTGCAGTTGATACTACATGTGCAGAATTAGTTAAGAAAGCTGTAGTTGAGTCAGAACCTGATTTAATACCAAAAATAGTTACAGAGTCAGAGGCTTTTAAAGTACCACCACTTCCGTCTCTTAAGAAAACAGTAATTGTTGTTGTTGCTTCAGCAGCAGGTTCGTTTGAGTCTGGTAAATTAAATGTTGCTGAAACATTTCCAGAAGCAACAGAGGTGGCTGCTGTTTCACTACCGCCATTTATAGAGAAAGTATACGTGGGGGTTCCAGAAAAAGGAGTATTAGCTCCTGATATTCCTAATCCTATTGCTGTTACAGTAACAGATTGATTAGAAGGGTCTTCTGAGTCTGCATCATTCGCACTATATACAATCGTGTTAGTATCTGCAACTAAGCTTACTGCTGCTGCATCTTTACCTATGCTTCCTGATGAACCATCTCTTGTTATTGTAAGTGGTACAAGTTCCGTAAATACTTCTCCACTAACGTCTGTTGTTGTTATCTTTATAAACTTATTTGTTGTATTATTTAGTACAGTACTTGCATCTACTGTAGCCTGATAAGGACTACTCGTATCTGTTAGTGTAGTACTACCATTTGTAAATTTTACTACGCCTTGAGAAGTTTGGTCGGAGTTTACAATACTAAAAACTACTCCGCTTGAATTTGGTGTTAGATTTCTTAAAGTAGCTGTAAGTAATACATCCTGTGCTGATCCTGTTGGACTTAAGTCGCCTGAAGCATTAAACTTAACCTGCATACTGGAAACATCTATATCTAATTGTGCAGATAATGTTTTAGCCACTCCAGAAACACCTGCACTTGCATTATAGTCCCCTTCTAATATTGCTGTCTTGTTTGTGTTTGTTAGTTTTGAGTTTCTCTTATGTCTTACCCAGTAGTAGAAAGTTCCTGCATCAGCAACAACATCATTAAAAGTTACTGCATCTGATATAGTTGCAAGTAGAGTTGCATTGGCTTGGCTGTCTGATGTATGTCTAAATATTTCTGTGTAGTCTGAAGCTGCAGAAAAATCAGTAGCATTGTTCCAACTAACTGTAATTACTCCAGGTTTATTATTAGTAGTAGATAAACTTGTGGGAGCTCCAGGCTTCTCTAAAGAAGGATTAGCTCCTGTTTGTGCTGCATGTGCTATAGAAGCTCTCTGTGGAGTAATTGCATATATTGAATCATCATATTCTCTGGCTTTTACACTCACAGTACAGTTGGCATTAAAAGTTAGATTCTCTACTCTAAATCTTTTGTTTGTAAAATTAAATGGAGAATAGCTTATAGAAATTACTTCTCCTGCTTTAAGTAGTAATCCTCGTTGACCTACGGTAAAACTTATTTCTTTACTAAATCTTGATTGTATTAATTCTTTTTCTACATTGATTCTTCCATTATAATAGTTGGTTATTCCAGTAAAAGGGAAACTACCTGTTTTAACAACATTTCTATCAGCTTTAAGGAAATCAGAGTTAAAGAAACTTATTGATCTACTTCCCCAATTATTTTGAGGGTCGGGTAAACTTGCTTTAATTGTATTTTTTGAAGTTCTTTGTGTGTTATCTACTAAAGAAATATTACCTATGATGTCTTCATTTTTAATATGTAAAGGATTGCTTTGTACACCGTCTGAAATACTTTCTACAGGTGCATCTACTTGAGTTTCTACATTCAATTCATATCTTCCATTTGAATATGTTAAAATACCATTAAAATGACTAAGTAGTGCATTTACATTAGCAAATATTGATTTAGAAGTATCTAAAGTAAAGTTTGTTTGGTGTCTTGTTACCCATTCCTGATCATGACTCTCCCATCCTAAGTATCTCCAGTATTTTATAAAATCAGAATCATATAAAGAATATTGAGGCAAAGTACCATTAACAGCAAGACTTAAAGATGAGGGTCCTGTCCCAGACTCTCTTGTTAGAGCTACAGAACTTAAATACTTAAATCCATTTGTAGTGCCTGAACTATGTGTAGGTGCTGTATTATTAAATCCTGCAGTAGTAACTTCGTATACCTTATCTTCATGTATAACAAAATCTCCAATTGTGTACAATACATAATTAAAATACTGTCTAAAGAACTTTCCTGATACTGCTGTGAACGTTACAGTGTTAGAAGATGAAGTATTTGCTAATACTTGTCCAGAAGCTACATGATTTGATTGAGTATCTACTAATTTATATACGTCTCCTTTTACACAAGATTGATTTCCTGTTAAAGTTAAAGTCACATCACTTCGTGTATCACATAATAGTGCTGAAGCTTTAAAAGATGGTAAGTCTAATTCTGTGTACCTGTTTAAATCTTTTCCATACCTTTTATTTGTAATGTAGTCTAATGTTTGTATTGCTGGATTGGTAGAAGCTCTTAAATCTTTTCCTTTACCATTTATAGTAAAAGTATTATTAGTTGTAACAACTTGAGTAAAAGGTGCGTCTAAAGATACATACTTATTTGTAGTATCAAAACTTGTTACTGTTCTTTGTTCTCCTGTCTCTACTATTGTTACAGTTTCTCCTACTATTCCATTTGCACTTGTAAGTGCATTTATAGAGCTATTAGAACTAAGGTCATATACTCTTGCACTTGCTACTTTGACTCCTGAAATTGTTGCATTAACAGTAAAAGTTCCTCGGAAAGTTATAGTATTTCCACTCCATGTTCCAAAAAGTATAGTGTTCTCATTTCCTTCTAATACAGTTCCAGTTAAATTTCCTATATTATATACGGTTTCAGTATTACTGCCAAAAACATTTTTTAAACTATTTGCATTTGTAGTAGTAAAAGTTGCGGATAACACTCCAGAACTATTAGTGGACATACTTGAAGGAGCTATGAATAAATCTGGAAAGCTTGCTGCAGTAGAGACTGTACCAGCATTGTGACTTAACATATGCCAATTATTACTTCCACTTTTTAATCGAACATATGGATATGTAGCAATGCCATCTGTACCGTAATTTAAATTAGGTATGCTATCTAATCGTATTCTTGTTTCTTGTACGCCATCTGAATTATAATAAGAATAATTGTGTACTACTCTGAATACTTTATCAGTACCTGTATCATCAAAAGGAGTAGCATCATCTTCTATAGTAATCCATGAGTTTGAAGCTCCTGTAAGAGAAACTTCTACATTACAAGTACTTCCATTTTTAAAATTCGTAGCAGCGTCAGAAGCTCCTAATACTTTATCCTGTACGAAAGTTCCATCATAGTTGTGGCACTCTAAAACTTTTCCTCTAATTACATATTCTACTTCTGGTATTGTTGTTTGGTCTGCTTCAATAGTAAATTTCATTACTGTGTATGCAGTATCTAATAATCTATGATTAGGACTCCAGTAAGGTTGTGACCCAGTATAATAATCATTCTGAATTTTAAATCCATTACTTTCTGCTATAGTAACTAAACTATCGTCTGCTGACTGGTCTGAAGAACCCTGATGAAAAGTAAAAAACATATCAAAAGGACTTGAAATACTTGCATACTCTGAAGTCTGTAGACCTTTACTACTTGCTGTAGATAGCAGTCCTGAAATGTTATTTTCATTTACTGAGTTATAGGCAAATCTTGAAGCATATGAATGTTGTTTGAATCCTATATAATCAACACTTGCTTCTCCTCCGAGTAAGTCAAAATCTGAAACATCAGTAGCTGTAGCCAAAGCACCTGTTAAAGCACTACCAGATAAAGTATCTCCTCTATCTGCTCTACCGTAGCATTGTAATTGTGTTTCTGCTCTCTCTGTACCATTTACAGAGTTTCTAACTTCAAAGTCTGACTCGTCTGTACATATAATAGGAGAGCCTTCAAAGTACATATTATATAGTCCTTGAACTTTTCCTTCTGCTAATGCATATGCAACGTAGACTTCTTTTGAATTATTATTTTTTGTATCAGCAAATACAGGTATTCCAGGTACTCTTTGTACCCCATAAACTACAGGTAAGTGTCTACCTTTTAAATGAACATTTAAATCAACTTGATGGTCTACATCATACTGTTCCTGTACCTCATAATATTTTCTCTCTCCTGTTAGTTTACCAATACCGCCTCTTTTCTTAGACTTCATTACTGTACGAGTTTCTGTTGTTTTATAATTTGCTATAGTATTAAGTGATGTTTCTGCATGTTGAAAACCTAAGTCTGTTGCATAAGAAGGTTTAACTGCGCTATCAATAGAAGGTTTACCGTTTGAGTCTAAAGATCTATGTACTTCATCTAATGTAAGTCTTCCGCCTACTTGTACGAAGTCTCCCCAATGACTTGTTAGTCCCCATTTTATTCTTGAACCAGTTGAAGCTTCTGATATAGAAGTACTTGCTATTATTCCCTTAAATACTTGTATTGCACCTTTTTCTACTCCTTCAGCATCAAAGAATATTTTATGTACAAAAACTTCTCTATTGGTAAATAAAGGATTTGAAGCATTAATACCTCTTTCAAGAGTTGCTCCAGATAATTCTTCATTCTCCAAAGTCATAGTTAGATTTTGAGCGCTAATAGTCTCTAAAGTACTATCATCAGTATCTGTTCCTGTTCTTGCTAAAGTTATAACTTGATTATTGCTTGAAAAAGCTGAAATAATAAAAATTCTTTGACTATCCCCATTACCAAAGTTTGCACCATTTGTTTTTACTATCTTTACTTTGTCACCTTCTCTGAAACCTGCTTCTACAAAGTCAACTTCTTCACTACCATCATATAATCCAGTAGTAGCTGCAGTTAACGTTGCTCCACTTTGGCTACCTTTAAAAGTATAAGAAAGTCCTAAATCTTCGCCTAAAAGTGTTAAAGACATATTAGTGGCTCTTGCTACAGTAGTCTCTGAATAATTACCTACTGACTGTAAACGATGCGCTCTGTAAATATTTCCATCATAGGATATATCTCTTGCTCCGTCTGTTAAGTAAACATATCTATTCGCACCTGTACGAAATTCTCCGTCTTTCGGATTAAAGGGTCTTTCAAACTTTACTAAATGAGCATATTCAAAAGGCTCATTGTTTATTAGTAGATTTTCAACATTAGTTGGTATATTTCTTTTTGGCATTATGGTTGTGCTTCCTCTAAGTTAAGTGCGAAAGAGTATAAGTTATTAGTTCCTAAACTATATTCTTGTATGTCTGCTGTTTGTACTACTCTTACTAAAGGTTCAGAGTATTGGATTGTTGAATTATTTGATACATCTTTTTCAAGTGGAGGAGTTATATAATACCTTCTCTCATCTGTTGCGATTGTATCTGTTGTTAGTCTGTTTGTATTATCTGCAACTCTTGTTATTTGGTAAATCTTTTTATGATTAGAATTGTTAGAATCAGTTATAGTAAACATATCACCAGGCCTTAGACCTCCTGTTACGCTACCAAATCCATCTACTTTTATATTTGTTGCTCCAGCACTTGCTGCTCCATCAACACTAATAGTGCCAGAAGTCGTTGTTCTACTGGATGAATATTGCGGTAATGCCACAAAAAATGGCTTTAGTCTACCACGCTTCTCTAATAAAAATGAGTATACGGGTTCAAACTGATCTCGAGTCATTGGATTGTATGTTATATTAATTTTCCAGTTATGCCCAACTATAGCTCGAGTTATCACTCTACCACTATTTGTTCTTGAGAACGATGTTGGCTGTTCGCTACTAAATTTAACTGTTTTAAAGCCTGGTCCTGCAAGTCCACTTGACGAATTATTTCCAGATTCAGTGATTTTATAATTTGGGTCGGGTAAGCGATTTGCGAAACTACTAAATGCCATTATGTTTTACTCCCATATGCCATTGGATCGATAGTAGGTAAAAATTCCTCACCGTTTTCATTGGCTGCTTCTCTTATCATTCTGATAAGATTTCCTCTTTGATTAATTAATAGGTCTTCTACACCCGTTGCATCTACTGCATTGATTGTGAAGTTAACGTTTGTTTCTCCTCCGCCTAAAGCAAAGTTTGGTGTAATATCTACAGGAGCGGAAGGACTTACTATTTCAGGTCCTCTTTCTCCGACTACAATACCTTCTCCGCCATTTGCGTAACCTTTACGTCCCATAGCTCCACCAGCCCCGCCTAAGTTAGTACCGTCTGTATTTCCGCCTCTTAAGTAGTTAAGTTCTCCACCTGATGTTTGTTGTGCTGTATCTACTGCGCTTCCTCTTTTGCCTATAGTAAGTGCGGAGGTTTGAGGTGCAGGAACTTCTTTAGCCCCTCCAGTGTATTTCATTTTTGATATTAAAGCAATCTGTATTGCACCCATTGCGGCTATAAACGGTGCCATCGGTGCAGTAATAATACTTGATAATGCGCTTGTCACACCAGCTGCAGTATTCATAACTGCTTGAGCTAATTGTAGCTTTTTACTAGTTTCAAACTCTTTCCTTTTCATAGCTTCTTTCTTTTGTTCTAGTTTTGCTATTTTTGCTAAAGAAGCTTCAGATTGACCATCTCTTGCTTTTTCTGCTGCAATTTGATCATCTACCTGTTGTATGTTTCCTTTCATATAAGCAGCATATACACTACTTACAGTCGCAATACCCCCAGCAATAGCAGTAAAGTTTGCAGATAATCCTGCCGCTGTTTTTTCAGCCCCTTCAGGCATGTCTTTTACGTTAGCCATTGTTTCAGCATATGCAGTTTTAAAATTTAAAAAGTTTGCTGCTGCAGTGCCTAAGGCGGCAGGTAAAGCTCCCTGCTCTCCGAAAGTACTCTTTAATGTATCAGCAAAATTAAGTAAAGTTTGTTCAAATATTTTTGTTTGGATAATTTCGTCACTGAATAATGGCTTACCTTCTTTATCTTTTACCTCTTTTAATTCTTCTACCATTTTAGAAAGTCCCCCACCTGCAGAATCATTTAATCCAGCAAACATACTTGTACCTATAGAACTTCCTGCAAAGTTTTTCTCGAATAACTTTACTACCTTATTAGCAAAGTCTTCAGTTTCTTTAGCATACGTTTGTGTTATAATTTCTGCTGAAGACGAAGCAGCCTTACCTAAAGATTCCTGCGTTTCTGTGATTGTTGTATTAATATCTTTAAGTTCTCCAATTCTTTTGGAAGTTTCTTTAAAAGTATTCATGAAGCCTTTATCACTTTTTAATTCAGGTTGGAATTTAAGAAGAAGCATTTGCTCTGCTCTTATTCTTTGCTCTTGCTTAAGAGTAGCGTCGTTTCTCTTTTTAATAACTTCTAATTCTAAATCTGCTAATTTAAATTGAAACTGTGCTACTTTTATTTCTCCCTCCATTCTCTGCTGAAGATTTTTATTTCTTAAATCTTCTTGTGCAACAATAACATCTAACTCTTCTGTCATGTTTAATTTAGAACTACCTCGTTTACCAAATGCAGCTAGTGATGCTTGGCCTTTAAGTCTACTTGCTTGAATTTTATTTAGTTCTTTTTCTATTTTCATGAACTCTAAAGCTGCTTTGACTTTATCATTCTCTGCTCGTAGCTCAACAGTAGCTAATCTCATTTGCTCTTTTGATTCTTCTGTTTGAAGTGTTTTCATAGCAGAAATAGCTGTTTGCACCATAGCAATTTGCTCTAACTCTAACCCTAACTCTTTCTCTCTGCCAACTAAAGTGTCTAAAGTACTTAGCTGTCGTATTCTTTCTTCTGTTAATCCCGTTTGAGTAACTTTTCTATCAAAATCATTCTTGAAACCTTCCATTTCAAGGTCTCTTTGTCTTTGAGTTAATCTTACCTGCATATCAATTGCAGTTACAGAAAATTTTCTTAAGGAGCTTATTTCAGATAACATACCTTTAATTTGTCCTAATTCTGATTTTTGTTTAATTAGTAATTCTTGCTGCCTAGCATAAGAAAGCTCTGCTTCATCAAGTAAGTTAATAGCTACTTGTGATAAAGCTACTGCTTGTTTTTCGGTAGTGTTTTTATCCTTTAAAGCTTTGTTTACTGTTTCTAACGTATTTCTTTGATCTTGTGTTAATAGTGATAAAACTGCATTATCATTTATAGCTTCTTTTACTAATATATTTCTTTCTTCTTGTGTTATAACTTGATTTTGTAATGCTTTTGTTATCTGTTTAAAACTTGCTAAAGGCTTGTCTACTTGAGTTTTTACAATTAAAGAGTTACTAAACTCTCTTGCAGAATCTCTAGCTCCATCTATAGCAGATTTTGCATTCTTGTAAGCTTCTACTTCTGTCTTTGCTAATTCAAGAATAGCATTTTCTTCGGTTGAAGTGTCCCCAAAATAACTTGCTAATGTTCTGCCTGCTACTATAGAAAAAATATCACCTACTTTTTCTAGAAAGGCAGCTCTATCAAACGCAGCTTCTAGTTTTTTCATCTCTTCACTAATTCCAGATTCAGAGTCTCTAATAGTGTCAAGTAGTTGATTTATATTTTGTTGAATCTTTTCCTCTGCAGATTTACCAAAAAATCTTGATACATTTTCGTTTATATTTCTTGCAAAACGATTAGTTTCTGATTGATACGTTTCAAAAGCATCAATTTGTTTTGTAAGCGCAGCAGTAGACCCTAAAACAGCTTCTTTCATTGCAAGTATAGAATCAGTCATACCTTTAAAATTATCTGAATCTCTAAATCTATCAAATTGTTCCTTATTATGTTCCATTTGTTTTGTAAGAGTTTTAAAGGTTTCTGCACTTTCTTTATTAGCAGTTTTTAGGTCACCTTGTTCTTTATTAAAAAAACCAATTTGTTTACTAAGAAAAGTAACAACAGGAATAGCAATCATAAATGCAGTAATAAAAGGCCCTAGTACCATCATAGTAGCTTGAAGTTTAACGCCTAATATAGCTGCAGTGCCTCCAAGTCTCATCATGATTTTATCGAATCTTCCAAAAGTAATTCCAGCTGCTTTTGCTTTAGCATCGGTTATTTCTATTTGCCTACTTAACGCCTTGAATCCTGCACTAGTTCCTTTAAATTCAGCAGTAGCAGTAACAGTTGCTAAAGCATCTGCTTTTAATAAATCTTTTTGATTTTTTAAATCTACTAAATCTGCTAATTCACCTTTTTTTGTCTGTTCTAAAGGTAGCGGGCCTACAAAGTTAATTTTGGATCTTAGAGCTAATTGTTCTGTAAGAACTACTTTTTCTTTTTCTAATAGTAGTAGTTCTTCTTTTGTCGCTTGATTTTGCATACGCTGTTTTAGACCTGTTTTGGTGCGTAAATCAAGTATTCTTTGTTGTACTATTTCTAGTCTTTTTTCTCCTTGTATCTCGCGGTCTTGTAAACTTTTCTCTAAAGATGATGAGACTTTTTTTGTTCTTACTGCTAATTTTTGAGGTGTTTTTGTAAATCTTACTTCTTTTGCCCGCATGGTTAAAACTTTTTCTTTTAACTTATCATATTCCATACCCTCAGTTTGTAACTGTCTTATTTTTGCTTGAGATTGAGAAGCAGATTCGACTGCAGCAGCTCTTGCAGCTTCAGCGTTTGCAGCAATGCCTAAAGTAAATTGTCCAATTGCTGGAATCACCATTTTAAATAATTGCATTCCTACTATTAAGAATAATTGACCAAATAAAAGTTTATTATTGGTAAATATTTCTATTACGGGCTTCATTCCTTTATTTATAAAAGTTAATATTCCTTGAGTCATATCGGAAAACGTAGTGGCTAATTGTGCAAAAGGGTCAATTTGGACATCTTCAAATGCTTGGAATTTGTCCTGTCCTTGTTGTATAGCTTCATTGGCAAAAGCTTGTCTTTTTTGAAACTCTGTTAGATCTCCTACTGCGATCCCTAATTGAGAAGCATACTTTGAGGCGGCTTCATTAACACGAACAAATAAACCAATCTCATCTAATAGTTCTGGCTCTACTTTAATAACACCACGAAAGATTCTATCTAACGCATCAGGTACGTTTCGACCTAAAGAAACCGCAGCGTTTCTTGCTACTTCTCCCAACTCAAATATTTGTTTACTTTCAAAGCCGGCACTCAATGCAAGAGATGTAGATCTTAAAGAAGCGGCAAAATCCATACCAAATCCAGAAGCTTCTTGTAAGTCTCTAGCTATAGTTCTTATAGATTTTCCAGATACAACTTCTAACTTTTCCATAGACTGAATCAAAGTATCTACTTGAGCTCCTCTTGATAAGATACCAAAAGCTGCAGTAAGTGCAAAAACGTTAGCAGCTAATAAAGCATAAGCTCGAACAAGACCTCCAGAGCCTCCTCCGCCTTCCATACCTTGCTGCATTTTAGAAAAGTTTTTAGTAACATTAGAGGACATGTTAGCTGTGCCTTTAAGACCTCTATCTGCTGAAACAGTTGATTTTCCTAAGTTTTGATTCGCGTTATTTACTTTATTTTGCGAAGCAAGAAGTGCATCAAGCTCTCGTTTAGTGCCTGTTATGTTCTGACCATTTACTCTTATGGTAATTGTATTTTTGCCTTTTGCCATTACTTACTTTTCATTCTATCCATTTCGCGTTTCATTCTTTGTTGCGATTCTTTGATAGCTCTACTGTCTAACCACAGTATTGTGTTAAATACGAATTCTATTTGATAATCTTCTATTTGATAATATTTTAATAAAAAATCAAAATTTGTATAATCTTTGCCTATATACCCTATATCAGGATATACTCTGCTCCCCATACTATTAAATATACTTAATATATCTGAAATAATATTTGGAAAGTCCTCCCAATCTGGAGGACACTTGTCCCAGTCTACTTCTTCCCCAGTTTGCTCACACATCATGAGATACTGGTCTTTTGTCATTCCTATATCTGAATTACTTAGGTAAATCTCCAGTTTCTTTTTTATTTTTTCCTGGTTCTTTGCTACGAAAGTTCTCTAAGTCAAAGACTACCTCATTGAGCCAGTTATCAAACTCTGATGAATTTTCTACAAGCACTAAAGCATTATCAAAAGTATATTCCATTTCTGTATTTAGGTCTTGTCCTTTTAAGTCAACTAATATAAGGTCTTCTAAGTATGAAAGCTTTAAACCTTTCCAGTTTTTAACTGTTGCGCCTGCAAACTCTTTTACAAACTTTTCGTCGTCTAGTATTTCTTCAAAGGCTCTAGTCTTTCTATTGAACTTGTTTGAGGTGCACTTTTTTCTTAAGTTTACCAATTCTTTTCTAGATAAATTTGCAAGTTCTACTTCAAATCCATCTAATCCTGGGAAATCTACCCAAGTAGTTTTACTGTCTACCAGTAGTGATTTTAAATCCATTTATGTTCTCCTAATATGTTATAATGGTTCCTAAATTTGCAGGACTAGTAACTAATCTAAAGTCTATAGTCTGCGTGTATATTTCAGTAACACTAGATCGTTTTGTAAACATGCATCCCGCTAAGTTTGCATTTAAAAACGTGGAACCATTTACTATGGTTTTTATTCCTATTGTTTCTGAAGTATTAAATGATTGAAAAGTAGCAGAATTATCACTTGTTATATATTGTGTAATATTTCCACTTACTACTCTATCTCCTAATGTATAAGTTGTCGGGTACATTGCATTACTTGCATTAGTAACTGACAAACTATTTTGTAATGTCTCATAAGGAGTCCAATCTATATTGTTTTGCACTTGTAAAGTTGTAGTTACAAGATTCGGTACATCTACTGAACCTACTTCTACATCTAAAAGCGAAAGGGTGGGAGTTCTTGTCGAACTAGCGCTTACCAGTGAACCTGGAAGCGAAAAGCTGGCATTTCCCACTCTACTTAGTTTTTGTGCATTTCCACTTACAGTTAATATAAGTGGTGAGCCTTTTGCTAAGTTAAACTCTCCTTGAGTAATTACGCATCCTTCTAATTTGAAGGTGCTCTCTCTGGTTACGATATATAAGTCGAACGATTTTAATAATTGTTCTCCATTAGTAGTATCATAATCAGTCAGAAGACTTTTTACAATTGTTTCATCTTTCTCTTGAGTTAGATGAACTGCAAAACTAAAGTTTGCGGGATTTGCTTTTGTTATACTTGTTCCCTGAAACATCTTTGTTTGATCGTGCAAAGTCTTTACTTCGTATGCATCTTCCGCGAATGTTTGTGAGAACGACACTTCAGGAGTCGTTTTAATTAAATAACGACTCCCATTGTGTACGATGTGTACACTACTTTCTCGAAGTAGATTGTACGTTGCCATGTTTATACAGTATAGTTATTGGCATATGCAGAATCACTATGTTTAGTTAATCCTTTATATTTTACTGTTAACTCATTACCTGTTGATAAGTCAGTACCTTGAGCCGCAAATTCAACTGTAGATGATATAATATCAGCTGTTTCAATTGACGGTATTTGTAAATGAGCTTTTGGTAGATCAAATTCTACTAATGGTGTAGCACTTGATGCTCCTCCCATAAATATGCTCATATCAAATGAAGTATTAACTAAATCTGTAGCTTTTGTTAAGTCAGACAATAGTTCGTTAGAACCATCAGCCTTAGTGTCTAAATACATAGTTAAAGAACCACTTACCTGTCTTGCTCCTGAGAAAGAACCTATCGGAGTATCAACAACCCCTAAAGTTTCTGGAGTAACATAAGTAATATTATTAGCAATGGTTAATGAACCACCAGTAATATTGATTGCATAAGTTTTTGTTCCACTTCCTAATAAGTCTAATACTTCGGCAGAGCCTGAGCCTGTTGTAGCATGAGTTAAACTTAAAGTAGATAGTTTATTTCTTAAATAGTCAGCATCTGAAGAAGCTGTAGTATCTACAAAATTATAACCTTCAATATAAGTTTTTGCTGTGACAGCTGCACTTGTAGCTGCAGTACCACTTCCTTTAGTTACTTCTATTGATTTTGAAGGGTCTTCAATAGCTGAAGTTACCTGATCAATAGTTGTTGCATTTCCTGACCAAGCAATAGTAGCTATGCCATCGATTGAAAAATCAATCTCTGCTTGGTTAACTTGACAGTCATTTAGTCTATATGTAGTATTTTCTAATACAAAGAAAATATTTAATTTTAACATTTCATGGTGGTCTGATCTTACGAACGATACATCTGCATCTGTACCATCACATGTTACAGCAGTTGCTGAAGTTCCGCTTAAGGCACCTCCAGTAATATCTTTACCTGCAATAGCAGCCCATAAAATATTTTCACACATATCCATATGATTTTCGGTTCTTATACTATTAGCACCATGTTTGAAAGGTCTTACATAAGTTGAGAATGACCACTCAGCTGGAGCCAATGAATCATTGAATCTTTTTGAGCCTCTGCTTGGGGTTGCACCCGCTTCGTTAATTGTTACGTCAGTAGATTCTGAACTCTGTGAGAAACTATAGCCATCTAATACTCCCATTTTAAAAGTATTTGCTCCTGTTCCGTTACCTTTGAAAAGTCCTGTAGCCTGTCTTGAGCCATCTGCGGTTAAAGAAGTTATTCCTTTTACTGCACAATCAAAGTCTGTTCCAGTGCCTGTTGATGCTGCACCGTTTGCCTGTTCAAGTGATTCATTATCAGCTAATCCTGTTCCTCTAAAGTTATTTGGAATTTGAACTTTGCTCACAACTCCACCACTTGTTATTTCTGTAACTATAACTTTTACACCTTTACTGCCTAAAGTAATTACATCTCCTACTGCATGTCCTGTACCTCCGACAAATGTATCGACATCTACAAGAGATCCACCACTTGCGTGGACTCCGTTAGCTGTTGAAACAAATACCTGGGTATTTCTTGATAGATTTAAAGCCATTTTGCTTATCTCCTATAATTTATAATGGAAAGGGTTTAGCGAGAATTTTCTGCTTTACCTGTTTCCTAATATCGTACTTCGATTACCATTTCACCTATACCTAACGGAGCTATTGCCCCTTCATCTGTTCCTATTGATTGAATATTTGCAGATGTAGTTGATAGGTGTGGTGATACAGTATCATCATACACCAGTATATCATTATCGTCTACAACTCTTTCGATGTCTTCAAGTACTAATGATAAAATTTCTTGAGGGTCATTTGCATCATTTACATATGCCCTGATTGTTATCGTTAAAAATCTCCATTTAAATCCTCCAGGCTGATACTGTCGTATCTCATCCCCAGCTATAACACATACTTTTGGGTATTGTTGAATCTCATCTAAAAATACTAAGTGTGAGTCAGCATTTTGATAGAGATTTGAATTAAACGGATAATTTCCATCAATTTCTTTTAATTTTTCTACAAGAGCTTCGGCTATCTTTTTTCTTTGTGTTCTATATGCCATTATACTCTCCTAAGTGTAAATTTTCTTTCGGTCATTTCCATTGCTAATTTTCTTATACTTTTTGTTATAAGAGGCTTTGGATTATACCCTGCCGGCCACCTTGTTGGGTTTTCAAAGGTTGAATAAACTCCTGTCTTATTCTTGCTTTGACCTCCCCCTGTTAGAGTATACGAATATTGTCCTGTTAGTGTTTTTCCTGTATCTGTTAAATTTAATAATTTTACACTATTCGAGAATTGACCTGTTCTATTAATCAATGCAGGTCTTCCCATATTCCTTCTAACCTCTGCAGGTAGTCGTCTATTAATTCTGTTCTTTATTGCATTAAGTTCTCTTTGACTTCCTGCAGTATTTAAATCTTTGCTACTATTAACACTTTTACTTGCTAACAATGCTGCTGCTTTTTCAAGTTTCTGTGCAGTGTCTGCTGCTGCTTTTCCTCCTGATCGAGCTTTTTCTGTTATAGTCTTTGTTTCAGGTTTCTTAAACGTTTTTGAAACTTTACCTTTTGACTTCTTTTTATACTTTCTTGTTTTCTTGCCCGCCGCTGCTTTAACTAATTGGTCTCCAAGCTCGTCTTCTATACTCTTAGAACCTGTTACATTTAATACTCCAGCATTCTCTATTGCTTTTGTAAGTTCATTAGTAAGTATTTGTTCAACATTACCTGTTACTAAAGCTCTTCTCAGCCCTCCCAACTTAAGTTGTTTCGGGGCTTTGTCTTCCATATTTAACCCTTTGGTTTCCATAGTGTAAGTAGCTAAAGTTCCGTCATTAATCTTAATATCTAATTCTTTTAAATGAGAAATATCTATATGATTGTTCTTAGACATTGCTTTTAAAGCTTTTGTTATAGCTTTGTTATCAAGGTCATCATTTTTTTCTGCTTGAGAAATTACATGTCCTACAGCTCTTAGTTTTCTTAATCTACCTAGTAATACCTCGTTTTTTCTCCAAAACTCTGTATTTGCTTCTCCTTTTGCTGCAACTTCTATTTGAGCATCTTGGATAGCCATAATTGTTAAAGAAATAGAAACGTTTATAGGTTCCATTGTCTTATGTCCAACATTCCAAGTAGTAGGCAACCTATGTCCTACTTTCCTTAAATGTCCAGCTAACTGTTTTAATGCACTACTAAACTGTTGTTGGGTCTTTTTACCTCCAAAGGCTGACCATGCTTGTAGTACTTCAGGGTCTCCCCATAATCCTGCACTAGTAATTGCGTCATTTAATTCTTTAAAAAACTCTGAACTATTTGTAATAGTACCTAACTGTACATTCCTTAGTTCTTGTCCTAAACTTGTAGCACTTTTCTTTAAATCTTCAGCTTGTTTTTTTACTAAAGATTTATAAGATATTCCAGTACTTGGACTACTTGGTAGTTGAGTAAATTTAAACTTACTCATTACTTATGTATCTTATAAAAATCCAATATACGTTTAATATGGTCTGGAAACCCTATGTTCTCTTTTAAACTTGTAGATACAGGATTTTGTATCTGTGCGCCCGCTATACTTAAGTTTGCTTTTCTTTCATCTTTTAAATAGTACTTAACTAAATCAAAACACGCTAATTTTAAATCTTCTGGTGTTGCCGCATACCCTGAAGTATAAATAACCTTTACTGCTTTTCTACCTTGCGGAAAATGTGCATCACTTGTTGCAGTTGTTCTGAAAATGGTATCGAGTCCTTCGTCGACTACGTATTCGTACTTACCACTACTGTCAGAATTCTCTGTTATTAAAGTCGTATATGAGTCTGATTGACCTTTCC
>Ga0206677_10002175_pt1 | contig 17612 bp, 26 predicted proteins | sample M130m12015metaG_FD_155475 | JGI IMG/M metagenome (GOLD analysis project Ga0206677, IMG submission 155475) | Ammonia-oxidizing marine archaeal communities from Monterey Bay, California, United States - M1 30m 12015 | ecosystem: Environmental > Aquatic > Marine > Intertidal zone | place: USA...
ATTGAGACCTAGCATTGGAAAGAGTACTAATGTTAGAAGAAATTCTTTTAAGTTCTTCATCATACCTAAAAACATCGTTTTCATAAAATTGTTTCTTTTGTTCTAAAAATGCTGTTTGGTTTTCTTTTACAGTCAACTGTCTATAAGTATCTTGATAAGCCGCACTTAAAAATCCATATATACCCATACTAGTTATCAATACTAATACCACAGTAGCTACAGTAAGATACGTTCTTAGATACTTATTTATGGTTGACCAATACTGATATAGAAGGGATGCTATTACTAATTTAGCAACTTCTAATGAACCTGCCATTATAATAACTTCGAATGATGCTCCTGCAAAGAGTTTACTTAACCCGCTCACTGAGTAGAATGCTGCTGATACTGACACTGATAAAGCTGAAAGAGCTATAAGGGTTGGGAAAAAATTCCTTTTTAGTTTTTGCATATTATTTTATTATAAGTAAACCTAAAGCAACAGCTCCAACAGTCGTACCTATCTTATATAACTTAGTTCTTCTATTGGCTTTTTTTAATGCTGCTTCTAAATCTTTGGTTAGATCGTTTTGTATTGAGCTCTTAGAATTTAAATCAGTTACTATACCTTTATAGTTTAACACTTGACTTTCTAAGTTTGTAACAAGTAAAGTTTGAGTTCTTAATTTACCATTAGTTTGATTTAATATCTCCTCTAAGGTTCTTAATTTAAGTTTTAACTGATCACCTGTTACTATATCCTGTATTACTAATTTAGCTACCGGTTTAGTTAATACTATCTTTGTTGAGTCTGTAACGGTCTGTGAAAAACTGTTGAAGCTCATCAGTAGAATAGTTACTAACAGCATCCAATTTAGCTTTAGTTTCTTTCTGTATAACATTAATCCTATAATTTAAGTTGTTTATCCTATTAGTATAACTAGTTAACCTATCAACTAATGAATCTGATTCCATCTCTAAATGAGTATTTTCAGTATGTAGTGAATCGACTTTCATCTCTAGCTTGTTAATCCTATCTTCATAAGCTTTAACATCTACTTGTATATCAGGTTGTCCCCAAACCATCCATGCTACAAATCCTCCTAAGATTGCGAACAGTAGGTACCCTTGTAATTGATTTCCTCTCATAACTATAATATAAGAATAATATTTTTATTAGACAACTCTTAAGCTATATCTTTACTCTCTATTAAAGTGTACGTAAAAGAATTACCCCATTCCTCTCTAGCAATTTGGCAGATATCTAAAAATTCATGCCAATCATCATTATCAGCTATAACTTGACATCCTGCAGACCATTTGTCTACTCTTGTTGACTTCCCTCCTGCTCTTCCTGTTGCTCTATGAATGTTAATTCCAAAGATACCTTCATCTACATTTTCTTCTAATAGGTCATATTTGTTGTCTCTATTATTATCTCGATACACTTTAACTGGTTTCTTTTGACCTAATGCTAAATACTTACCAGCGTGTAATCTTAATTTATGTGAACCTCTGTACTGTCCTGGTTTTAATATTGCTACTCCTTTATCATTCATTACATTTTCAACCCAATGTGTTCCTGGATCTGTAGTAGCCTTGTAGCAATGGAATTTCCACTCCCCTTCTACTTTATAGGATATAGTAACACAGTCATCAAAGGCATTAGTTACTCTATTTTTAGTCTCTGAGTTTCTTATTCCTATAATGTTAACATCATAATCTCCTCCTGTGAAGTATTTAAAGCCTTTGGCTTTCATTGCTTCTTCTATTTCTTCTCTTGTATAACAGCTCATAATTAACTACATTTATTTTTTATTTTATTATATAATTCCTCAGCATATCCTGCCGGGTCTTCGATGTGTTCCTTAGTTGACTCTATTTTACCTATTAAACAATTTTTAAAATGCTTACCACTTTTACCTTTTAGTAAAGTTTCTATAGCACATGCTTTCATCCAAGTTCTTGGATCATTTCCTTGTACTGATGTTTTTACATCATTAATTGCTATAATACATTGTACTGCGTCTGCCATATCTTATCTTGTTAACATTATGTTTAGTGAGTATAAAATTAAAGCTGATACTAATAATTTCATTAGAGGATCTTTCTCACCACTAACAACTTCTGTTTTTGGCTTACTTGTAATATTTTTACTAGCTCCACAACTTGTTACTAGAATTGTGCTCGCCATAATAACTATCATCATCTTCTTCATAATCTAAAATTTACTTTCGTTTAAGAGTTCGTTAATTTCTTTTTGAATATCTTCCAGTGATTCTGAGATTGTAAAGTCTAAACCTGCTTTAAAGTGTACCTCGTCAAAACCATCTTTAAATACTATAATGTGTGGAATTGTCCTAACCTTATGTTTCTTCTTAGCTTTTGGTGATTTAGCAATGTCACATCTATAGTACTTAACTCCTTCTATTTTATCCCAATGTTCAAAAGAATTATCGTCATTAAAAGAAGCCCAGAATTCTACTACGACTATTGAAATATTATCATCTTGAAAAGCTGATCTTCCTTCTACTGCTTGTTCAAAGTTAGCATCAGTTAGTATTTGTTGCCCGTAAATTGAACCTGTAAGTAATACTAGTACTATAACTATAAACTTTTTCATATTAGTTTCTTTTTTGTAAGTCAAAAAGCCTCTCATCTATTTTATTAAGTTGCTCTTTTATTTCTTCTACATCATCCTGAGTGTTAATGATGGCGTCTCTAATAGCTTCATCTTTCATTTGAAATTCTATTCTTTGAATTTCCGGCTCTGGAAGAGCTTTTGCTTCTTCTATATCTGCTTGAAGTGAAAACCACATACCGATAACAGTTGCAAGACCGAATAAAACTATACCTATTGTTTTGAGGTCTAAAGTAATTTTAGTTTCCTCACCTATTTGTTTTGCCATTTTGTATTATTTAAAAGAGTAGTTTATACCAAATGTTGTTTGATACAACTTACTGTCCCACATTTTAGAGTACTCACCTTGTATAAATATTCCTAAGTTTTTACCTATTTTAGTACCTAATGATGCTCCAAATGAATAGTCAGACCATTGTTCTAATTCTGCATCCTGCATTAATCCACCTTTACCCCAATTGTTTCTATTTAAGTACGATGCTTCTTCATCTCCTTTAATATACCTATGGTAAGGTAAGATGTAATTAGCATATCCATGGAACCAAAAATCTCTCTTATAATGGTAAAAATCTAATCCTACTATTGGTGCTACTTCTACCCATGAATCTAATTCATCCCAAGCTAGTCCATTAAATTCATTCATAAGCTCTGGCATTATTCTTTCTCTAAAGTCTAAGTCTGATGATGCAACTTGATTTCCATCTTCATCTACCCAGTACCAGTCCTGTGTAGTTATTTCTTGACCTGTATTTGGATCTGTGCTTGTTTGTGTATAAAACACATCTTGGTATCCATTTTCATATCCTAATTGGTACCATTGGTTAGTTGGAAATTCATTTCCATTTTCATCTACTGTAGTTTCATTTAACCAAATCTCTATTGGATTATATCCATATGCTCTTTCATGTCCTCTAGCGATTGCACCAGCTGATATAGAAAGCTTCTTACCTATTGGTAACCTAGCTCTAAGTTCTGCTGAGTTAAACTTTAGGTTAATTTTTTCTACTGATCTAGATTGTACTTTTAATATATGATACTTACCAGTATGTTTTAAAAAGAAATTATAATTAGTGAAATCCTGTCCTCTCCATCTTTCTTTCTCAAAATGAAATAAATATTCCAGTCCCTGTACTGCCGATGTTGGTGCTGAGAATACTAATTGTTCTTCAGTACCGTCGTAAAAGTTCTTAGGTTTTCTTTCGTAATCAAATCTTGCTAATTTTCTAATACCAAATCCATATCGGTAATCAAATGGAAATACTTCTGTATTATTAACTACGTCCGGTATAGAGTATAAACTCCCGTCAGGATTAGTTCTAAGGAAGTATGTTTGTTCTTCTGCTTCAACAGAATTGGATATATCTCCTGCTCCATATACTGTACCGTATTTTAAGAAATCTGTGTATATAGATTTAAATAAGCCGGGTTTATCGTCTTGTGCTTGGGTTTGTGTTGAAAATAAAATTACAAATAGTATTAATAGATTTCTCATCTTTGGTGTTTTAGTTTATAATAAATAGTTACAAAGTAGCTTCCAATGCCTTTTTTACTGCTGAAGCAAATATAGTTTTACTAAAAGGAAGGTTCTCATTATTTAAATCTAAGAATGTTGCTTCAACAGTTGATTTTGCTGTACCGATTCCTTCTATTACTTCTCCTCTTATTATAATGACTAACTTTACCTGTGTTACTTTTTTCTTTCTTTCCCATGGACCTATCTTAAAACCTGTAGATGGAGCTTTAATTGATGTAATCTCTATAAAGATAGGGGTACCGTTAAGACATAAGTCATACTTTTCTGATAGTATTTCTTCTGCCATCTGCTTTATACCGAATACAATTCTCTTTTGACTTATATCTTCTGTTTCTACTCTTGATACAACTCTACTTACTTCATAGCAATTTTGTGAAAATAATAGTGTAGGTAAAAGTAATAGTAGTAATGTTAAATGTTTCATAGTTTAAAAGTTTATCTTTCCTCCTGTTAATATTTGATAGTTTAAAGCACTGCCAGATGTCTGCCATACTCCGGTAAAGCTTATATTGTACTTAAATGTTTTTGTTATTTTAATATCCCAAGAACTAAACGGTACAACTAGTAATCCTGCACTAAACCATTTGCCTTCGTAAAACTGCGTAAAAGGTGAATATACTCCAAGCATAAGAAAGCTTGTTGATATTCTAGGACTAACTTTAAAATTTCTATGTACTCCAGCAACTGATGATAAGTTCTGTAGGTTCCTTTCACCGAGCTTACCGTAAGTGTAGTTTATTCCAGCCATTCCTGTATACTTCTTTTGCTTACCAAATCGGAAAGATTCTAATACTGTTGTGGTGTTACTTACGTCTGTTTTAAAATTAGTTAGTGTTGTGTTAGCTAATACTAAATTAAAAGTCTTTTTTGGATTTATCCACGACTTATACAACGTTACACTAGCATCATTGGTAACTGATGTATATGTAAATAATGCTCCCTTTATTCTACTATTATCTGTATTAGAATGTGTAATACTTCCAACAAATCTAAATTGCTCTCCATTTGAATTATCTTGATTAGATATTACAACTATGTCTCCTGATGCTATTAAACTGCCTGAGTTTTTTCCTGATTCGTTTGATTGTTCGTTATCTCCTCCATCTATAGCATTAGCTAAGGAGTTAGCCACAGCTTGTGTTGATGCTCCTTCGTTATCTTCTACAGGCGATTCAGTCTTTTGTTCTCCTGCTTCAGCTGATTTATCTGTATTGCTAGACCCTCCAGTTGTATTTGAATTAGATCCTCTGCTTGTTTTAGTAGAGGATTGATTTCCTTTGGCTTCTTGATTGCCTTGATCTGTTTGAGTAGAATTTGTGCTTCTTTTTTTATTTGTATTGCTTCCATTGGTTTTAGTGTTTTTCTCATCTTCTTCTTCAGAATCATTTCCATTAGATGAGTTGTTAATACTCTCTGCTGGTGGTAACATACTGCCGCCCATTACGGACATTATATTAGTTACAACAGTTAATGTAGTCGCTACAACCGTACTATTTGATGTGTTAACTATTACCTGAGTAATGCTTTCACACGGTGATGATGAATTAATTTGAGTTACAGAATTAATCCAGTTATCAAATACACCATTAGTAAAATCATTTTCTGTAAAGCTCTGTACATTACCAAAGTAATTTAAAGCAATAGATTGTCCTATAGTGTTTGTTACTGTTTGCTGATTAAGGGTACAGGGATCGGTAAACGTATAGTTCCATGTTTGAGAAAAACCAAACATAGGTATAACGTTCAATATTAATAGTAGTATTTTATTCTTTAAAGATGCCACGCTTAATCATTTTTTTAACGATTCTTGCTGAAGCTGATTCAAGAGCTTTTTTGGTTGCTATTCCAATTGTAGATTTATTGAACTTAACTTCATCCAAACCTTCTAATAAATTAGATCTTTTTATCGTAACTGCTTCTCCACTTCCGGAACCTGTTAATATGGAACCAGTCTCGGCATTCACAAATCTCACTTGCATGCCGATAATAGTTTTTATAACAATCTTTATACCTTCTTTAGTTATTTCTTCCTCTTCAGATACTGAGTAGTCATAGATCTCAACATAAGTAAAGTATTCTGCTAATATTACATTACCGACAACTTTAATCTCATTTGAAGATATTCCTTTAGTTGAAGCTTTATGTTGCTTTACCATTCTTTGTTTAATATCTTCTTTATCTTCTGTAAATATAAACCTATCAGTCCATTCTAGATACGATAAAGTAATATTGCTCACACCTAACCCTACTCTATTCTCTCTTAATTCAGGATAAAACTCATATAATTCTGGTGTAAAGCCAATATTTAAGACTTGAATTGGTAATTGATAATCTAACATATAATCAGATACTTCATCTATATCAGTATCTTGTTCAAATTTACCTTTATAATTCTCCGTTTCTGTCTTACCTAATTGAGCATTTGCTGTAAAACTTAAAAGTAACGATATAATTAAAAATAGTCTTACCATGTTATTTCTTCTTCTTTTTTAGGTTTAACTGGTTTTATTTTTATAGTCTTAGTTATTACCAAAGTATCTTTTACTCCTTCTGGAATGCTGATTGTTTGTTCCATCATTGGTGGCTGTTGAACTTCTTCTTTAGGTTCAAATATAGACTGCATATTAGCTATTAATAATCCAAATCCTGCTGTTATTACTAATCCAATTCCTGTTACTATTTGGTTTTTAATTTCCGAAAAAAATGTTTTCTTTTTACCCATTCTTAATAATTTTAAATGTCTTAACAAACCTACCGTTAGTTACTTGTAATAAATAGATACCGGTAGCAAGGTCTCTAACATCTACCCTAAATGATACATACCCTGAGAAAAACTTCTTGCTATATACACCTTGCTGTTTACCAAAAAAATCATATATTATAACTTTATAGTCTCCATTTTCAGGCACTGTTAACTCTAATGTTATAAGTCCGGTAGTAGGTATTGGGTATGCTATACCGTATATACCATCTATAGGTGGGACTTCAAAGGACATTAATCTTTTATTTACATATCCATCTGTGCTTATAACTTCTATATCCCAACCTAATTCAGTTCCTGCGGTTTTTCTTCCTATAGTAATAGGTATCTCTACCCAGGATTGATCTATTACTTTAAACCTAACTGTGAATAGTTCTGTAGGTGAGTTTATTGTGTAATTACCAAATGAAGCATCATACCCTCCCCATCTAACTGTTTCGCCTTGCCAATCCATCGTATAGGTTAACCATTGTTGAGCTTTAGCTGTTACCGATATCTCTTCAAAGGCTAAGTATGTAGGGTCATAATTTAGTGCAAACTCTAAACTACCTACATCGTTACTATTAGTTTCTATTACAACCGGTAAATTAATATAAGTACTAACAGGTACCTCAATCTCAGGTACGTTAAATTTGACCTGAGAGTGAGCTACTGTTGATAATGTTAGTAAAAATATTAATAACGATTTCATTTATTAATTTAATCCTGTTCCATTTGCATCACCTAATACCAGTAAGTAGAAATTACCTGCTGTAGTTCCATTTATCTGTGGTGATAAGAATTCTTCTTGTCCTGATATTGTACCAGATTGATCTGAACTAGCAGCATTAATGGTATTGTATTGAGCTTCAGTAAAGAATAATACATCTGGGTTATTTGTGTAAGCATTTAAACCTTGAGCTAATCTAGCAAACAGTAAGTAAGAATCTGATATTGTAATCCCGTTTGCTTGGTTTGGGTTACCGGTATAAAATTGGATACCAGATGTTGATTGTACTCCTGCTGCTATTTGAGCCATCATATTAGCATCAGCTGTCGATAATGCTGTACTTGCATCTAAACCACTTGCAATTTTTAATCTAACTTGCCAGTAATCTTGATCTATATTTTCTGAGAATGTTGCTGTTCCATCAGCTGCTGTTGTGTCTGTAGCTACATCTACCCAAGTACTACCATCTGCTGATTTTTGTAAAATTACAGGAATAGATTCTGCTGGATTTGTTCCGCTATTTAAGATAGTTGCTATATAATCAAATACTGGTTCTATGAAGTTACCTCCATTATCTGATGTGCCTAGTATTGCATCTGTACCATCACTTTGTGCATAATAAGCAGTTAAATTATTTGTAAAGTCTATCCCATCAACTGTACCATTAGTATAGTTAGATTTAAATGGTAAGGCAACATCAAACATATTACCAGCAGTAAGGTCAAAGGTAGTAGTAGCACCATCATAGGCCCACACAACTTTTACAACACCGTTTGTTGCATCTACATCTGTAGACATATACCCTACAGGTCCTGAAGTATTATTATAAGTTATAGTAGGTGTGTCAAAAACATCTTTATCATAGCTGAAAGAGAATTGAATACCTTTTACTGCATTACCTGATGTATTATCGTAGTAAATATCAACTACAGTATTATTTGAGGAATTAACTGACTCTAAATTGTAAGTAGAATCAAGAATTATATACGGCTTAGTTGCATCAGGTGATGTAGTTTGACCATATGTAAACACTGTGGTTAGTAGTGCGGTTATAAGGGTAATTGTTTTTTTCATTGTAATCTTATTTTAACATTAATTTATTATAAATATATCTAGTTTCTGTGTCCGGTTCTTATTAAATAGAATATAGTAGAGTCTCCATTAGCTCTATCAAATAGACTATAACTCCCATATCCAAAACTTTCAGATTTGTCATCAGTATCTGTATCTAAAGGATCCCAGTAAAATGGAGTTTGTTGGTAATGAAAAACTTTTGTAGAAGGAGTATTAATAGTGTACTGTGTAACTACACCATTCATATAAGCTAACATAAAGTACAGATCTGCTACACTAAATTTCCCATCATTATTAACATCCATTCTCCAGTAGTCTTTAGAGTTGTAAACTCCGCTGATTAATTTAGTAGTAAAGTAACTGATATCATTTAGGGTAGGTATTGATAATGCAGGCTGTATTACATCAATAGTGTAGTCATAGCTATTATAATCTAAAGTAGTGTTAAAGGAGTAATAACCGTTTGAGTCTGTGGTTGTAATAGCTTGTGTTGTATATGAGAAACCAACTTGATTTTTATTTTGAGTTTTTAGATGTACTGTAACTCCAGCTAAAGCTTCTTCTTCTGCTCCATAAACATATCCAGTATGAGTTATAGGGTCAATAGGTTCAGTAGTAGACCATTCTGCAAATGGATGACCGGGACTGAGTTGATTATAGCTACTACCATTCGGTATTTTATATTGAAAATTTGCAGCACCTATACCACCAAAATTTTGAATTCTATATTCAAACTCATACCATGTATTTTTATCTAAAGTTGCCGTACCATAAGCCCATGTATTCCAACCATAATGTTTAGTAACTATATCATTAGTCTTACCAATACCTTTAATCATAAACTCATGTGAGTCATCTGTGAAAGTTCTAAATGAATATACGCCTGATTTATTGGGTTTAAACCACCCAGAATAGATAATTGCATATCTTTGAGTACCCCATCTTGGTGGATTCCATAGTTGATAAGGAGTATGATTACCACCTCTTGGGCCTTGGTAACTTGTTATATCTATAGGTCCCCATGTATAGAGTGTAGTACCGCCATCGGCAACATTAACCATGTTATCAAATTCTGCATGGCTGTTAGCATTACCTGTATAATACTGACCTGATTGACTACCACCATAATGAGTCTTAAGTGAACGTATGTTTACTGTAGTCTGTGCATTTATAAAACCGCTAATTAACACTAATAAGAAAGCTAATCTTTTCATATAAGTAATTATTCATAAAAAAGAGGGCTAATGCCCTCCTTTATAAGTTACATTATTTTAGGTTACTTTCCCCTGTTGCCGAATACTTTACCGACCTCAGCTATTCCAAAAGCACCTAATACTATCCACACAAAGGAGTCGTATATAAATTCGTTTATTACTAAATCTGTACCGATGTATCCAGTTACTAGATCTGCTACTGCAAAAATTACCATCACAGCAAATGCTAGAAAACCAACTACGGACTTTTCGTTAATATTATTATCATCGTCAAATAAGTTCTTGAATCCCATTATTTTATCTTTAATATATTTAAACATAGTATAACATATTTGTGTGTAACGATTTAATAATAAATAGCTAAAAAAAAAGAGACCCGAAAGTCCCTTAATTCTTATAAATAAATCTCATCTTGCAATCCTGAGTAGAATCGCATGTCCACTAGTTTAAAGTGTGGGTCCTTCTTTTGGTAGGAATTCTGAGTTAACGTGCCCACATGACTTGCATGCAAATACTGGGATTGGTACGTAGCTTGGTTGTCCTGTTCCAGTAAGGATTCCTGAGGCTTTTCTGATAACGAGGGCTTGGTCGAAATAAGTATGGCCGCATTCATCACAAGTAACTGGTAAAGTCTGGTTATAATCGACATTGAGTTTATTGTTTTGCATTATTTTTTATGGTGTAGAGAGTATACTTGGTTAATCATATTTGACTTAGTAAGCTTATCTTCCATCTCTACTCCAAATTTCTCTTGGGAATGTTGTTGTAATTGCTTTTTTGTTAACGTACGAAGTTTACTCTTTGTAACTTTTCCTTTAAATGCATCAACTACTTCTTGAGCTTCTTCTAATACGTCTGCAATTTCTGCTTTAACGTTTTTTGCTCTACGCTTAATTTCTTTTGCTGTAGCTTTTACTTCTTCGATTGTTTCTTTAACATCCTCTATTGCCTCATCAGTAAATTGTTTTACGTCTTCGTAAGTGTCCTCTACCGCGTCTGGAATAAGGTCGTTGTCTCTGTCTTTGATTTTTCCAGCTCTTTGTAGTAATACTACCGCTAGTGCTGCAATTGCTATAACAGCTAAAATAACTAAAATTGTGTGTAACATGTTTTTTTTTGTTTATTAATAATTAATTTATATATGTATATATTCTTATAAATAGGCCATATATTCCTATTTTCTCTTAGTTCTCCTAGGTATTTTAATATATTTACCGTATTTAGATTCCATCTCATAATAAAATTCTACTAACGTACCTCTAGTTTTATTTACCTCTACTTCATATTGATCACTATCCATCTTGAAAACGTTAGTAAATTCCTTTTTTAAGTCTGAAAGTTTACGAGCTTCATCTTTTTCATGATCCTCTATTAATCGTTTTTTCCTAGCTCTATCAATAGATGTTTCCGAATGAAACTTTCCGTAATCTACTTCTCCTGCTGAAGTAATAGCAGCTTTAAACTTATCATTCATAGTATGATATACTAGTTCTACTTCCATAAGGAAAGGACCCATCTCATAGTCTCCATTTATCAATCTATCAATAAGAGGAGCTTTACTTCCTAATGCTTTATTTTTAGGAGTATAAGCACGCCACCACATAAATCTATCATATGGTTTTTTAAAGTAAATTTTAGATAGATCTCTCTCTATCTTAGCTCTACTAAACTTCGTCGTATAGGGTAGTTGTATATTCATATATTAAAGATACGAAAATTAATCCAATTATCCAAACATTAACCGGTTGAAAGCAAACTTAATTACTTTTTCATCATACTCAGTCAATAGTCTGTAAGCTTGAGCTTTTTGCTCTTCAGTTAGTTTGATGTTATTATCTCTATGCTTTGGCACGATTTTACCTTCACTTACTAACTCATTGTACTTCTTAATTGAATCACTCATAACTTTTATTTTTATGTTTATTTTTTCTACTGTATTTCTTTTTGTTCTTTTCCGGGGTCGGCATAATCAATGCTTGTTCCCATTCTTGAAAAGTAAGGTTCGTCTTCCTTATCTTTCTTTCCGTTCCACTCATCATTAAAATATTTAAATGTACTATCTTTTGTCATATAAATAAATATAAGAAAATTAATTATGTAAAACAACTAATTTAAAGTATTTATTATTAAACAATCCATGGCACGCATTTTATTTTTTCTTCTTCTTATTCCAACATTATCCTATTCTCAATTATTAACCGAGTACGACAAACAGTACCACTTCGCAGCAGGTGCTTTTGTATCTGCCGGCACCTATACCTTAGTTTACGCTAAGACTAAGAGTAAGAAAAAAGCTTTGATCTACTCCGTTGCTTCTTCTATCTTAATTGGTACATTAAAAGAAATTTCCGATAGCAGAGAGAAGGGGAATCGCTTTGATGGACGGGATTTATTAGCAACAACTTACGGAGGCCTCTCCATTGGAGTAACCTTCAACATATTCACAAAGAAAAAGCCCTAACCGTTTCCGGAAGGGCCTTTAATTAAATTCGCGCGTGTCGACTTCGTCGACGAGAGAGAGAAACGCCCCTCCCCCGCCTCCTCATCTTACTTAGTTTCTGCTACAGATGCTTTTCTATAGTCTGTAATCAATTTCTTGATTTCGCCTGCTGCTTTTCTAGCTCTCTGTTGAGATGCTTTCGTAGTTCCTGCATTGTTTTCTGCTAACTCATTAAAGTTTGCTTCAATTGCTTCGAATAATTCTTGTTTTTTACTCATAATTGTTTTCTTTATTATTTTTGTTTTTGGGTATGTCATTTCTGTACTTATTAACGTATCACCCTTATACGTCCATTTGTCTAATAGTCCATATTCATTTTTAAATGTCTGTACTCTTATATCGTCCATTACATTCCTAGCATTGATGGATCTATACCTGGTGCTTGTGGTTTGTTATCTTTCTTTTTATATACCACTGCTTCAGTAATTAACATAGTACCTGCTACTGATGCAGCATTTTCTAGTGCTAATCTAGTTACCTTCGTAGGATCAATAATACCGGATTCAAACATACCTACATACTTTTCTTCTCTAGGGTTATAACCTGACCAAGTATCTCCTCCTTCTTTAATAGTTTGTTCGATTCCTCCAATATCATCATTATTGTATCCTGCGTTTTGAAGAATTTTATAGAATGGTCTTTCTATTGCTGAAATAACTATATCATATCCTGTCTGATATTCTTGAGGTTGAGAGCCGATTGAATCTGTAAGTATCATTGCAGCATTCAAGAGAGCGATACCTCCACCTGGTAGAATTCCTTCTTCCAAGGCTGCTTTAGTAGCGTGGAGTGCATCATCAACTCTATCTTTCTTCTCTTTCATTTCTATTTCTGTCAATCCACCAACGTGCACTATTGCTACTCCGCCAATGAATTTTGCTAACCTATTTTGTAAAGTTTCAGTTTCGTAATTAGAACTACTATCGTCGATTTGAGTTTTAATTTCTTCTACCCTACTAACGATTGCATCTTCCTCTCCTTGAGCGTCTATAATCGTAGTGGTATCCTTTCCTACTGTTACCTTGTTAGCTGAGCCTAGCCAGTCTGCATTAAACTTATCTAACCTCATTCCTTTTTCTCCAGATACAACAGTACCCCCGGTCAGTATAGCAATGTCTTCTAACATAGCTTTCTTTCTATCTCCAAATTCAGGAGCATTTACAGCTGCTACACCTAGTATACCTCTCATCTTATTAACTACTAAGGTAGAGAGTGCTTCTCCTCCAATATCGTCTGCGATTATTAGTAGGTTCTTATTTTGAGATGAACATGCTTCTAAGATAGGAAGTAGCTCTTTTACCTGATGAATCTTTTTATCAGTAATTAATATCAACGGATTTTGAAGGACAGCCTGCATTGATGAATTGTCTGTAACAAAGTATGGAGACTTATAACCTCTGTCGAATTGAATTCCTTCGACTGTTTCTAAATATGTTTCTCCTGTCTTAGACTCCTCGATCGCGACTACACCATCTCTACCTACTTTATCCATGGCTGCGGAAATTAACTCACCCACTTCGGTGTCGTTATTGGCTGAGATTGTAGCTACTTGCTTAAGCTGCCCTTCATCCGTGATATCTTTTGATTCTATTTTTAAATACTCTACTACTTCTTTAACTGCAGAGTCTATACCTCTTTTAATGTCTACTGCATTTTGACCAGTCTTCATTCTATCTATACCTTCTGTAAGTATTGATTGTGCTAAGAGAGTAGATGTTGTAGTTCCGTCTCCTGCTTGGTCTGCTGTTTTAATAGAAGCTTGCTTAACAATCTGTGCTCCTAAATTTTCTACTTTGTTTGTTAGTTCGATTGATTTAGCTACTGTTACTCCATCCTTTGTAGAGATAGGGCTGCCTTGATCCTGTTCTATAATAACATTTCTTCCGGAAGGTCCTAATGTTGATGTAACTGCATCTGCTAATTTATCTACTCCGTCTGCTAATTTATTTCTAGCTTCTTTTGAAAATATAACTTTTTTACTCATTGTCTGATTCTTTTATAATTGCTAAAATTTCTTTGTCTGGTGTGATGAAATATTCGTCTCCTTCAAAGTCTATTCGTAGTGATCCTATCTTTGGGATTAAAACTTTATCTCCTACTTTTGCGTTCACTCTAATAAACTGTCCGAACTCTGACTGTCTACCGGGACCTACTGCAATTACTTCTCCCATTTCTGGTTTTTCTTTACCCATATCAGGTATTACGATGCTACCGTACATCTGCTCGTCCTCTTCGACGGCTTTTATAATAACTCTGTCATTAAAGGGTATTAATTGTTTTGCCATGTATAACTTTTTAGTTTAATATTTAATTAATATACGAATAAAAATGATAGGATCAAACTCGAGAGCGAAATAAAACCTATTTAATTTTCAAAGTTTTTAACTCTGAACCTTTACTAAAAGGTATACCAATTCGAAGAAGTCCGTTTTCAAATGAAGCTTCAGCTTTACTTAATTGGAACTTACTATCGATCTTCCATCCTAAATTAAAAGCACGTTTAGCTATACCTCTATGGTAAAACTTACTATCTAGCTCTGTTTTAGGTTTATCGTATATTACTCTAAGAATGTTTCCTTGAATTTGAATATCAATGTCCTCTTTATCGATTCCTGTACAGGCAATATCAATACTAATACCGTTAGGTGCTTCGTAGATATCAACAGGATGTGGGACTTTTGATTGTTCAATTGGGCGGAAATGCCCTTGGGATTGTAAAAAATTTCTGACAAGGATGTCAAAAGGGTTGTTGTTCAATAATTCTAATGTACTCATATCATTTTAAGTGTTGTGACGTCCTAAGATCGTCGGTTAATAAAAATAAAAAATCGCTCTCGAGTTGACCTTTTCATTTAATATAAATATAGTCGTTTTTCATTTTAATGTCCTTCTGCCCAATTATTTGCTATCTCTGGAGGTGCTTTTAAGGTCACACCGGGTAGCTTAGTAGTATTCTCCATTATCTCTTGTACGTAAGGAGCAAACATTTCAGCATCTTTTTCATCTACGTTAACTATCAATTGATCATGCACCTGTGCTTGACATAAAGCATCTATACCTAACTCTTTAGCTTTTTGATTAATCTTTAATGCTGCTCTGTTTACTACTGCTGCTGCTAAAGATTGAAGTTGAAAGTTAAGACAGTTATTAAGTCCATTACGGTAGTCTCTATATGCTTGAAGCACTACATCTTTCCCATATGTCTGCTCTAGTTCTTTTCTAAATCTCCAATCCATCATCTTATCTTGAAACTTAATATAAGTCTTCTGAACTTTAGGTAGATGTCTTACTCGACCAACATAGTTTTTAATATACCCATGAGCTTTTACTTGTAGTCTTGAATTCTCTCTCCATTCCTTAAGTTGAGGGAATCCATCTAGATAACCCTGCACTAAACGTTCTGCAGTTTTCTGATCTACTCCTAAGGTCATCTTTAAAGCATAAGCTTCCATACCATATGCAATACCTAGTGAATAGGCTTTTGCTTTATTACGAGCTGGTGCATCTAGTTTCTTTAAGTAGTTAGGAGCGCTTTTATCAGCTGAGACTCCATTAGGGAACCTAGCAGTATCTTCGTTTAGCTTTTCAGTCTTAATAGCAACTGTAGAATAAAAATCCCAGTTCTTATTAAAAATCTCCTGTAAAGCTTTATCTCCTGTTACTGAGGCAAAGCAGTGAGGTTCTAGAGATTCGTAATCGGCGTCAATAACCTTTCTACCATTTCCAGCAATAAGAAACTTTCTTACTACGTTTACATACTTCATAATAATAGGAGCTTCTTCTCCTTCTTCTAGAGGTTTAGGTAGTTGCTGAGCATCAGATCCATAACGACCGGATACAGTTCCATTCTGCTTAAAGTAAAAATAGTACCTTCCATCCTCTTGACGGTCTCTAAATCTATCTACATAAGTAGACTTTATTTTTAGTAACCTGTTATACACCCTTAAGTTCTCTGCCCATGGGTATTCCTTTGATAATTCCTTTACCATATCCATATCGAACTTAGCTCTTCCGGACTTAGTATTAGCTCCTTTAACTTTAGGCTCTATACCCATATACTTAAATACAATTTCACCTAAATGCTTTTTAGACTGTATATTGATATACTCTCCATCGTTCGACTCTTTCCACATTGCCATAGAAATTCTAACTTTTTCTACATCTTCTAAAATAGACTCATCACCATTTAGTAAAAATTCTTTAACAGTTTTTTCCTTATCGTTAGAAGGTTCGAAAGCTTCTATATTCTTTTGAGTAAGTGAGTACTTTCCAGTCTTTTCAGATTTAGGCAAAGGAATTGAATACCTAGTAATTAAGTTCTGTGCCCAGTTACCTTTATGTGATACAGGGAAGTTAGTCATAGCAGTTGCAACTACCCACTCTTTAACTTCTGAGATATCTAGTAAGGATTTCATTACTATCTTTTTATTCTCTTTTTGATCTATGCAAATCTCTCTATGTACTTTTTCAATAAGCTCTACATCTAAGTCAACTCCTGCTGCTTCCATAGGGACAGTAACTTCGCGGTAGATAGGCATTACTTCTTCTTCAAAGAAAAACTTCTCTAAACCTTCTTCTTTTAACTTCTTTAAATATAAATTACATATACGTAAAGTTAAATCCGTATCCGCTGATGCATACTTGCTTAGTATATCTAAGTCTGCTTTAAATATTTCATATAAGACCTTAGTAGTAGAACCTCCATTACTCTTAATAGATTCTTTTAGCTCTATCTGCTCTTTGTTAGCAGCTTCTTGTACATCTAGTCCTAGTTCCTTTTGGTTCATTATAGCAATAGACTTTAACCCGAAAGGGTTACCAAATCCAAATGCACCTTCTTCGTAGACAGTATGCACTAATAGACCTGTATCCACATAAACACTAGGTAGTAAGTCAACTCCGAAATAATTCTTTATAAATTGAACATCAAAAGAAGCATTATGAAATACTAATTTTTTACCTATAAGTAACTTTAATAAATTTCTAGATATTACCTCGGTGGATTTCCCATTTATTTCCTGCAATACTAGCTCATCTTTCTCATAATCAAAAACTAAAGTAGGTAAGTAAAACCCTACTCCTTCGTCTCCAGAAACAGACCATCCAATAATTTTATTCTTACGAGGATTAAGTCCTGTCGTCTCAGTATCGACTGCTATTACATCTGAGTCTAAGATATGTTGATGTAGAAGTTTTAAGG
>Ga0206677_10002177_pt1 | contig 17600 bp, 13 predicted proteins | sample M130m12015metaG_FD_155475 | JGI IMG/M metagenome (GOLD analysis project Ga0206677, IMG submission 155475) | Ammonia-oxidizing marine archaeal communities from Monterey Bay, California, United States - M1 30m 12015 | ecosystem: Environmental > Aquatic > Marine > Intertidal zone | place: USA...
AGCTGTTCGATCTCGTGCAACGTGTCTAGGATTCCCTGGTTTAACACCTCATCGCTGTCGTTATCTTTCGAACCTGTGTCCGCCGGCCGGTAATGCACATCGACAGGAAAAGTACGTCCTGACACCTCGATAACCGGCGCCCCGCTAAAATGCTTAGAGAATCTCTCGACATCAATTGTCGCCGAGGTGATGATGAGTTTTAAATCGGGTCTTCTTGGTAATATACGTTTCAGATAGCCCAGCAGAAAGTCGATGTTAAGACTTCGCTCGTGCGCTTCATCAATAATGATAGTGTCGTAGTTTTCCAAAAATTTGTCAGTTCGAGTTTCAGCCAGCAAAATACCGTCTGTCATCACCTTTACGTTCGACTCTTCGGATGACTGGTCTGTAAATCTCACCTGATAACCCACAGCCTTACCGAGAGGTACATCTAGCTCTTCAGCAATGCGATGCGCCACAGTTCTGGCAGCAACTCTTCTCGGTTGTGTATGTCCAATCGTTCCAAAAACGCCCCGTCCAAGAGACAAACAGATTTTGGGCAGCTGAGTGGTTTTTCCTGAACCAGTCTCCCCGGCAACGATAATGACCTGATTGTCAGCAATGGCGGTTTGAAGCGTTTCAAGTCGTTGACTCACGGGAAGCGCTTCTGGAAAAGATGGCGTCGGTAGCAGTGCCTTTCGTCTTTCAGCCAGAGCCATAGACTTCGACATCACCCCGTCAGCTTTGGATGGGCTTTTCTTGAGGGGTGCGCGTCCGCCCTTAAATTTTTGACGCAGGCGATGGCGATCCTTGATCATGCAAAGATCTATAGATTCATGAATGTTTTGATTTATATCGTTTTTCACTAGCAATAATACTTGAATAGAATCCGGTCGCGAACCTGCCAAGCAGTTTCAAGCGATTTTACTCGCCCATTTCCTTCGTCTGTTTTACCTTCTTTTCTTGGCTTTGCTGGTTAGTACCCAGCTATCCCTCCATCAGGCTGCCGACGATCAACACCACCCTCAAGCACGTCAGCTTCACGGTTTACGATAATCACCTCTGCAGAACCCTGATTTGATCTGACCTCGAGCTCATGTCCCATCGACTTAAGGCCATTCAACGAATCCATTGAAAAGGTTTGCTTCTCGTATCGAAGCACATCAGGTAACCACTGGTGATGAATCCTTCCAGCGTCAACGGCGGCCTGCGCATTCATACCGTGATCGACCACATTCAGAATGACCTGCATGACGGTGTTTATGATTGTTCTGCCTCCGGGAGTACCCACAGTCATGAAAAGCTCACCATCTTTTGCAACGATGGTCGGTGTCATACTTGAAAGCATACGTTTACCAGGCTTGGCGAGATTCGCCGGAGTGCCGATCAGCCCTTGGGCATTTGTCAAACCGGGACCAGCATTAAAGTCGCCCATCTCGTTGTTCAGCAGAAACCCGCCACCCGGCACAACAATACCCGAGCCATATCCGTACTCAAGCGTATAAGTGAGCGATACGGCATTTCTATCTTTATCTACCACGGTGAAATGGGTTGTTTCAGGACTTTCCTTGGGCAGTACAATCGCATTCGCATCTGATTTGGACGCCTTATTTTGGTCGATTGTCTTCCTCAACTGCTCCGCATAAGTCTTTGAGATCAAGCGATCAATAGGCATGTCTGTATTAAAATCCGGATCACCGATAAACCTGGCTCTGTCAGCATAGGCACGACGCATCGACTCGGTCATATAATGCAGCGTTTCCGTTGTACCGAAACCCGAAGTTGCAAGATCGAAACCCTCCAAAATATTCAGCATTTCAATCAATGCTGTGCCACCAGAGCTGGGTGGCGGCATGGAAATAATTTCGTATCCTCTATAACTACCTATGACTGGGTTTCGCTTTTTAGCCTCGTAGTTCGCGAGATCTTCGAGCGTGATTAGACCGCCGTTAGCGTTCATTTCCTTAACAATCAATGCCGCCGTTTTGCCTTTATAGAAACCATCAGGGCCCTTGTTAGCAATGCGCCGCAGGGTTTTTGAGAGGTCTGTTTGCCGCCACAAATCGCCTGCTTCAAGCAGTTTACCGTCGTTCGTGAATTGGGCTTTCGAAGCAGGATAAGGTTCAAATCTTGGCATGGCTCGCTTTAGTGATTTAGCCAGTCCATCAGTGACGACAATACCTTTTCTAGCAAGTTGAACAGCTGGCATTACTAAACGCTGCCAGGGCAGTTTGCCATGTTCCTGCCAAGCAAGATAAAGCCCTTTCACAATGCCTGGAACACCAACGGATTGATAACTGAGGTGATGTTTTTGAAAACTGTACTCGCCATCAACAAGCCACATTTTAGCGTGAGAACCGCTTGGACCCACTTCCCGAAAATCATAAGCGACAGGCTCGCCGTTCGCGGGACGCAACATAAGAAAACCACCACCACCTATATTTCCCGCAGTTGGGTGCGTCACCACTAGGGCAAACGCTGTTGCAATGGCTGCATCTACTGCAGTTCCGCCATCTTTTAAAACGTCAGCACCAATCTTTGATGAAATGTTATTTGCCGAAACAACCATGCCGTTTTGGGCAACAGTCGGTGCATTGGCAGCATGTGCTGCATGCGATGCGAAGATGTTGACGACGATAAACACTATTGTGATGCCGACTTTCACAAAAACAGTTTTCGCAATATCGATTATTGCGAGTTGACTAAAACTCAACTTCATCGTCGTGATCACGTTAATTAATTCGCCTTTGGTTACATTGAGATCTTGCGCATTATATCGATACACAGATACAAAAAAGCCAGAAGCCCGGATAGACTTCTGGCCGCGAATCATATCAGATTACTGGCAATCCTTGCTGTGCTGTCCCACATCGCTACATCATTTTTTCTTTCGAACAGTAATCGCCTCAATTTCGACAAACATGAGGGGCCGGACAAGCGCAGCGACCTGCAGTGCCGAGCGTGCAGGCAAATTAGGTTGCTCCTCGGTCCCAAAATACATGGTGTAAGCTTCCATAAAGCCGCCAAAATCCATTTTCCCGCCGTTTGCTGGATCACCGACTAGAAATACGGTCAACTTGACAATATCACCCATATCCATCCCTTGGCGTTTCAAATTGACCTTGATCCTTTCAAACACTGAGATCGTCTGAGTTTTTGTATCTCCAAAGAACGCTGGCGTTCCAGGCTCGGCATCTGGATTCGCCGGGCCGGGAATCGTGCCACTTTGAAACACAATCGTATTGCCCGCAGGTACTTCAACAGCAGAAGCAATGGGGAATTTCGAATTATTCGGCAAGGGATGTCGGATGACATCTGCCACAACAGTTGCAGAAAGCGTTGCCATTGAAACCGCAAAAAACAACATCGACGCGCTGATTGACACACTACTTTTTTTCATGATGACTCCTTCCAGATCGCTTTGCTAAATAAATTTACGTGTATGACAGATGCTAGATACTGAATATAACTCAGATTATCTTTCTTAGCACAGTCCCCGTCCAATATAAGCGTTACAACTATCAAGTCTGACTTTTGGGAGCCACGGCAGATTCATCCTGCGATGTATCCAATTGCAACACCTGATTGGTAATTGAACCCGCAGTCATCGCCCCGTTAACATTCAACGCCGTTCGTGCCATATCAATTAGCGGTTCGATGGAAATCAACAGAGCGACCAGCACAACCGGCAGCCCCATCGCAGGGAGTACCATGAGTGCAGCGAACGTTGCGCCACCACCAATGCCAGCAATACCAAAAGAACTGATTGCCACAACGCCAACAAGGGTCAACATGAACGTAGGATCAAGCGGATCAATACCCATCGTCGGCGCTATCATTGTCGCCAACATCGCTGGGTAAATACCGGCACACCCATTTTGCCCAATAGTGGCGCCAAAGGTCGCAGAAAAATTAGCAATAGTTGGATGATGCTTTAGATCTCTGATCTGAGTTTCTACGTTCAATGGTATGGTTGCAGCAGAGCTACGAGAGGTAAATGCAAAAGTCAGCACCGGCCAAACCTTTTTGAAGTAAATCAGAGTATTGATACCAAAACCCGTCAAGAGTAATCCATGAACGACAAACATCAGAGCAATAGCCACGTAGGAGGCCACGATAAAGCTCAAGAGATCAAGAATATCGCTACCACTCGAACCGGCAGTCACTTTGGTCATTAATGAAAGTACGCCATAGGGCGTCAAGTTAATCACAAGCCGTACTAACTTCATCACGACGGACTGCGCTGTTTCCATAAACTCGCGAAACTTTCGGCCCTGTTCGGGCTCGTCCTTTGTCACATGAAGGCCGGCTATACCGGTCAATATCCCAAAAATGACTACGGCTATAATAGAAGTCGGGCGCGAACCTGCCAGATCACTAAAGATGTTTTGAGGGATAAAACTCAATATGATTTTTGGAAAGCTTAGATCGGTTACAACACCCTGACGAGACTGCAAGACCTCTGCTCTGGCCAATTCTCGGGCGCCGTTAGTAAGACCATCGGCACTAAGCCCAAAGACATTAGCAACAGCAATACCTACAACGGCAGACAAGATCGTTGTGCCGATTAATATAGCAACGACGGTACCGCCAATCTTACCTAACGTGGAGATTTCATCCATCTTTACAACAGCGGCAATCATCGAGACGAGTATCAGCGGCATGATAATCATTTTCAGCAAACTGACATAACCGCTGCCAACGATGTTACTCCACGCTAACGTTTCCTTTATGGCCGCCGGGTCCGCTCCATAAATCATCTGGAAAACCAGCCCTAGCAATGCACCTAAGACAAGGCTCGTTAGCACTCTCTGCGACAGACTGAACCCTCTACTTGCGAGATGCATCAGCCCAAAAAGCAAGCCGACGAACACCGCCAGGTTGATCATTACTGTATAACTCATCTAATTCACCTAAGTAAGTTTAAAGCGTGTACTATTTCAGCGCACATTTCTTGACAGAACGTAGCCCCCACCTCTGACCCGAAGATATTACCCACGCTTCTACAGTAGCACTACTACCTGTGTTGTCAGGGTCAGGAGCTGCTTCTAAATAAGGAATGAACGTAGTAACGAGTTCATCCTGCTCGCGTCCAATTCTTAACCCACGCCGATAGTCCTGATTTCTTCTTGCGTTGGAATCTCGACCGGCAGAATACAAAACATCATTCTTATCAATCAGACTGCGAAGTCGGCAAGTTGCTTCCATGTCGCCAAATGTTTAGACGCTTGATCAACAATTAAAGCGTCACCCATAAACGATTCATTGTTGCTCTCCTCAACCTATTTCTGATATTTAATTTCTCCTCCCAGAATAGTGTAAAGCACCTCGGTTGATGGAATCTGATCTTCTTCGATTTCGAGAATATCCTGAGACAGCACGACAATGTCAGCAAGCTTTCCAGGTGTCAGACTGCCTTTGATGTCTTCTTCAAACGCGGCGTAAGCGTTGTTAATCGTGTAACTCTGCAGTGCTTCCATACGTGTCATGACATGTTCAGGGTGAAACTTCTTATCTTTGATCGTCATGCGTGAAACACTTGAATAGTAAGAGGCTATTGCGCTAATAGGTTCCACCGGCACATCCGTGCCATTCCCTATGATCGCGCCGGATTCAATCAGATCGCGCCAAGGGTATGAAGTCATGCCCGTTCTTTCCTCACCCAACCGAGAAGGAATCCAAGGGCCGTCAGATGTAGCATGAACGCCCTGCATCATCGGAAACACACCGAGTCTGCCAAACCGCGGTACATCATCTGGGTGTATGTGCTGAGCATGCTCTATACGCCAACGCAAATCTGCCCCTTCGATTGCCATTTTATTCCAGATGCGTTCATAGATATCCAAGGTCTCGCGGTTTGCCCGAGTACCAATCGCGTGGGTATTCACCTGAAATCCATGGGTCACTGCCAACTCAGCTGTTGCTTCTATCTCTGCTACTGGTTCTAGTACAAGCCCCGCCGTCTGGGGTAAATCCTCATAAGGCTCAAGCAACCAGGCACCGTGGGCACCTAAGGCACCGTCAATTTGGCGTTTAATAGAGCGAACCGTCAGGAAGTCGTTTCCCTCTGCCAGCATGCGGTATTCGGGTAGTTTCTCTGCCATTCTCTCGTTGGATTCCCCGCGAACCATCACGTAGAGCCGGATCGGCAAATCACCCTCTTCTTCAAGTTTCTTGAAGAAATCAATAGTCTCAAACGAAGCACCGGCATCATGAAAAGAAGTGACACCAAAAAACAGCGCTTCCTGACCGGCGAGCCTCGCACGCTCCCGTTGCACCTGTTCATTTTCCTCAGGTGTCAGGCGAGATTGATATTTGTCGACCGCGACCTCGACGATGTCTTGTGCATTCTCTCTGAGTAAACCGGTCGCGCGACCGTCTTCTGTCCTAACGATAGTGCCACCTTCCGGATCAGCCGTACTATCGTCTATACCCCCAGCGGCAAGACTCGCGTCGTTGGCATAAGCTGCGTGACCACTCGCATGGCCTAGATATACGGGATTATCGGGCGCTATCTCATTGAGGCTTCTATTAGTGGGCACGCCATCAACACTGTTGGCAGGTAACCTATCCCATTTGTCTTGATGCCAGCCACGTCCAAAAATCCACTCACCGGGTTTGGCTGCATCAACTGCAACCGCTACTTGGTTCTCAATATCACCCCAGTTCTTCGCCGTACTCAAGTCAAGTATTTGCCTAGCCCGACCCAAACTCAAGTAGTGCCCGTGTCCTTCAATGAAACCAGGTATGACCAACTTACCCTGCACATTGAGCACTGTCGTCTCCGGACCAATGTAGGGTGCAATATCTTCGTTGGAACCAACGGCCGTAATGATATGTCCTGTTACGGCGATAGACTCCTGGGTACCTAGCGCATCGTCAACCGTTGCGATTTTGCCATTCGTCAACACCAGACTCGCAGGCACCAAATCCATTGGCGTACCTGTTTCGGTATTTTTAAGCGACTTTTCCGACTGCCCACAACCCAATATTGCCAGCATCAGCGCGGCTGGCACTAGGCCGGCAAACATTCGAGAATTTGGGGTTATCGCCTGTGTTACTCTCGCAACGAGTGAGACTGTGTGATCTTGCATCTTTATCTTTCCGTTTGGTCGAACGCGCGTACTTTCTCATTTGCCCGAATGCAACGCAAACTATGGGGCAGTATTAGTGTTATTCTCTGCGCGGCAGGCGGGAAAATGCTTACGCCGAAGACAGGAAACCAAAAACAACAGTAGCCTCGACATACATAAATGACTGATAAAACAGAAAACACACCCTCGCTTCCTCCTCTGTACCTTGCGCTGATGCCCGTGATATTCCTTATTATCGCTCTGGGTACATCGATCATTCTCTTTGGCGACTCAACGATCGGAGGACCGGCACAAATTGCGCTCCTGATGGCGGGGATGAGCGCTGGCGCAGTAGGGGTTAAATACGGCGTTAATTGGAGTCAGTTGGAACTTGCGACAGCCGTTGGAATAAGCAAAGCCCTACCCGCTATTTTTATATTGTTGATGGTCGGTACCCTCGTTGGCACATGGATGCTCTCAGGCACGGTGCCATTTTTGATCTATTGGGGCTTGCAGATCATTGCACCCGAAATATTTTATGTCGCCACAGTGATTATTTGCGCAGTGGTTGCCGTTTCAATTGGCAGTTCTTGGACAACTGCAGGCACAGTTGGGGTCGCTCTCGTAGGCATCGCCGCGGCGGCAGGCATGTCGATAGAAGTTACCGCAGGTGCCATTATTTCTGGCGCGTATTTTGGTGACAAACTCTCCCCTTTATCTGACACAACCAATCTCGCTGCAGCGGTCTCCGAGACAGAACTATTCGAGCACATTCGCTATCTGTTATGGACAACCGTACCTGCCATCGCCATCGCATTGGTCTTCTTCGCGATAAAGTCCTACAGCAACGCAGCAGAAATTGATCAAGCTCAGATTGTCTCAATTTCAACAGCAATCGAGCAAAATTTTAACCTTTCAGCCTGGCTGATCCTTCCTGTTGCCGTCACCCTCGGACTCGCTGTATTGAAACGTCCTGCTCTGGTTGCCTTGCTAGCAGGCTCTGTTACCGCAGCAATTGTTGGCATTATGACCCAGATCGCCATGACAGCAGCAGAGGGAACAGATTCTGCTGCGCTTTCTGCCATCAAGCAAATCTGGCTCACCGCTGCAAACGGATATACCTCGACCACAGGCCATGCACAGCTCGATGAATTATTGTCGAGGGGCGGTATGGAAAGCATGTTAAACACAGTCTGGCTTATTCTGACTGCGATGTTTTTTGGTGGCATGTTAGAGAAATCCGGATGTCTTCGGGTATTGGTCCAATATCTGCTTCTAGGTGTCTCGAGCGGCGGCAGTCTGATGCGACGCGCCGGGTTAACATCACTCGGAACCAACCTGATCGCTTCGGATCAATACCTAGCGATCGCGTTACCGGCGCAAATGTTCGGCGATAAATTCAAAGAGATGGAACTAAAATCGAAAAACCTGTCCAGGGTGCTCGAAGACTATGGCACAACAACCTCTGCACTCGTTCCCTGGAACACCTGTGGCGCCTTTATGGCAAGCACGCTGGCAGTAGGTACCTTTGCCTATTTACCTTATTGTATATTTAACTTGGCGAGCCCTATCATCTCCTACGTTTATGCCTTGTTTAATTTTAAAGTAGAGTCAATTCATGACTAGGCAGCTATTTCTCCTCAATAATACGAGGGGTTGTCAGCTCGTCAAAAAGGTGATGATTCAAATCATTGGTCTCCTAAGCATACTGATCGCATCAGGCTTCATCATGAACCAATCTGTCTATGCCAAAGAAACCTTGCGAGCTAATTTCATCGACGGCCTGACAAATGCTGACACATGCCTGTATACGCTCGAATCTACCCGACAACTCGAGATCGACACAGCGCTCTAGCGCTCAACCCTACGTAGGGTCAGAAAGATTCTAAACTCAGAAGTAACCGGATAATAACTGCCATTGATTGTTCAACCAGTGTAATGCTGTATGAGCAACAATGGCTGAAAGCACGATGACAAAGAGGTTTTGACGATCTAAGTTCTGATCGTTAGATTCAAGTAGACGAAAAGCAAACCATAATAAAGGTAGCGTGGCAGCAAGCAGCAGCAGCTGCCCAATTTCGACGCCGAGATTGAAACCAACCAGTGCGACAAGTAAGTGGCTACCGGAAAACTGAAGCGTTTCAGCGAGCGCAAATGAAAAGCCAAAGCCGTGAATCAAACCGAAACACAACCCGAACAGCCAGCGACGCTGGTAGTGTTTGCCAAGAATATTATCCAGCGCCATCACAACGATAGACAGTGCAATGAGGCATTCGATAAGCGACGGAAACCAGATAACGTCGGGTATAAACCCAAGCGCCGCTGATAACAGTGTTATCGAATGACCAATCGTGAATGCTGTAATGACCCAGAAAAGTCTGCCCAATTGCCTTATTGGCAATATCAGGCAAAAAAGAAACAATAAATGGTCGATGCCTTCCCATATGTGAATCACACCTCGCTTAATGAACTCAGTCGCTACCTGATACCAGTCTGGCGCCAGTACGAGTAATCCCGGGCTTCCAGCAAAATCGTAATAAAATTCCTCGCTATACCGGTTTATAAAAGTCAGCGCGGTCGAGGTACGCTGTCCCAGATGCCCTAAACGGGAATCAATCGCGAAACGCACAGCTTCCTCGTCATCGTTTGCACTTAACGTGTTGGAATCCATGCGGTAGGTCATTTGGATATCGAATAACGCCTGTCGCCAATACAGCAAGGTTTCATGACTAAGCTTTTTAGTCATGTGCGCTGAGGCCGTCTCAGCCGAATCAAAAGAACGATCAGCCGGCAAAGAAACCCTGACGACGAGGTCCGGATTCACAACAAGCTCTTTCCCATTCGCAAACACATCAAACTCATCTGCAACCCACAAGATAGCAGCATCACGCAACAGCGGCTCCGCTTTGTCAATATCCAGATAGCCCCGTCCCCGTGTTGGAAAGTTAAAGTCCCGCATTGCCTCCAGCGGTACACGTACAAAAACACGCAACGCTTTAGGAGACTCTTCGATCAGAATACGGGCCTGAACACGTTCGGGCAACTCATGCGCAAGCGTAAAAGGCGTGAGCAAGAACGTGCTTAGAATGCAGGTACACAGCGCGTAATTTAAAACTCGCAAATCAATATCCTCAGTATCTTGGCCGGCCATATTGTGAATTGGCAGCGGACAACATGAGTGCCAAGTTGCATAGAAAGGAAAGTATACTGACAGCAGTCATCTGCGTATACTCGACCGAGTGCATCCAGAAAATAAGCATTCTGATCTTCATTCCCAAGGAAGTGCCTGAAAGAACGTCCGATCTTATTCCTCCATTTGCGCGACTCAAAATAGTTCATCTGTTGGTAGGCAGAAGCAAACTATCAACACCCGTTTCGAAGAAATTTTACGACAAGAAGGGGATATTCTGTGATAAACAGCAAAACAGGCAACGATTTAAAACATTTCCACGGTCTACCGCTTTTATTAATCTCTACATTTTTCAATTTACTTTTTCCGCTACTTTCTCAAGCCGCCTCGATTAAAGCCCCGGCTTTTGAGGTCGATCCATATTGGCCACAACCACTACCAAATCATTGGGTATTGGGCTCTGCTATCGGTGTGGGAGTAGATTCTCGCGACCACGTGTTTGTGATTCACCGTAGAAACAGCTTTAACGAGCGAACAGAAATTGGTGCGGCGACAGATCCGAAAACCGCCGAGTGCTGCATACCCGCGCCTAATATTCTTGAATTTGACCCTGAAGGTAACCTCGTTAACTCGTGGGGCGGCCCGGATGATGAATATGATTGGCCATCCTCGAACCACGGCTTAACCCTAGATCACAAAGACAACATCTGGGTAGGTGGAAACGGCGGCAAAGACTCCCATATTTTAAAATTCACTCGCGACGGAAAGTTTTTGATGCAACTGGGCAAACCCGGTCAGGAAACAGACAGTCACAGCATGACTAATTTTGGCGGAGTGGCAAAGATTTCGTTCGACGCTGTGGCCAATGAGGCTTTTATTGCCGATGGCTATGCTAACAAGCGCGTTGCCGTATTGGACGCAGATACCGGAAAATTTAAGCGGTACTGGGGTGCATATGGAAACAAGCCAGATGACACTAACATCGGCCGTTATAGTCCCGAAGATCCACCGGCCCAACAATTCAGGAATCCTGTTCATTGTGCAGACCCTTCCTACGACGGCCTAGTGTATGTTTGCGATCGCGCTAACGATAGAATTCAGGTTTTCAAAACTGATGGCACCTTCGTGAAAGAAAAATTCATCGCGCCGCTGACGCTTGGTGACGGGTCAGTCTGGGACATCGCATTTTCTAAAGACCGTGCGCAAAAATTCATGTACGTTGCAGATGGCAAAAACATGAAAGTGTACATCCTCGACAGGGATTCACTGGAAGTTCTCACGAGCTTTGGTGACGGTGGTCGGCAACCAGGGCAGTTTTTCGCGGTTCATAGTATTGCGACGGACTCCAAGGGGAACATTTTTACGACAGAAACCTATGAAGGCAAGCGTGTTCAGAAATTTAAATACAAAGGCGTAAAGCGAGTCAAAGAGAAGAACCAGGGTGTGCCATGGGGCACAAAACGCCATAACAAATAATTAAAACCTAATCCGGTCCCTAAGAGCTAGTTGGTTAATTACTTTTAGGGATTCGGCTACGCAGATGCAGATCTAATCAATGGCGCTGAAATCCACAATTTATAAATTCGCCATTGATCTTTCCAATATCAGCGAAAACTTCTACACCTCCCTTGACTTAACACTTGCCTGTCACCCTTCTGAAACGGCGGAGCGAATGATGGTGCGTTTGCTTGCGTTTTGCTTAAATGCACACTCAAATCCTGAATTTACACGAGGTTTGAGTAGCACCGATGAACCGGACCTTTGGTGTAAGTCTCTTGATGGACAAATAGAACACTGGTTTGAAGTGGGTGAACCGGCTTTTGACCGAGTCAAAAAAGCAACGCAACTTAGCCAAGCAGTCAGCGTATATTGCTTTAATAGGAAGGCAGATGTCTGGTGGCAACAAGGAAGCGCGACATTTCTTAAGCTTAGTGCTCAGTACTTTCGTTTTGACAATGAAGAAGTCGTGTCGCTAGCATCTAAAATAGCAAGAACTCAACAGCTTTCTATCTCGATCGATGCCGGCTTAATCTACGTTGCAATGGAAGCTGGTAATTGCGAACTCAGCCTTCGCCCCCTGGATACAGAATCCTTCGCCTAAGGTCGCGCTATCCGGTTCAGCGGCCAAATAATCCGCGTCCTTAAATGAGGCGATTCTAGCTTACGATGCTGCCGAACTATCCAGGCGGCCGAATGATGATTTTAGAAAATGCCTTGCTAGCTGGATCCAACGTTGTGGTTGAAGCTGGATAGCCTATTTCCTTCAGAACGTAGGCAAAAATATCTGCGTATTCATCTGGGTTGAGGCTACCCGGTGCGCTTTCCGGCATGGCTACGCTAATCAAACTATAAAGCGTTCCGGCAGATTCCCCCTTCCAAGCAAGAAACACGGGTTCAAAGTAACCTTTCTCGTGGCAACTGAGGCAGTGCTTCTTGTAAAGTTTCTTGCCGGATTTAGCTTGCGCCTTATTGTAAACCCCATCGCTAAAGCTCACTATTTCAGCGGAATCTGAAGCAATCGCACGAACAGCTAGAAAACTCAAAAGTAGTATTAGTGAAATTGTATTAATCACACTCACAGGGTAGCTTTTCATGTTGAGATCGTTTTATTCGTTTTCTGACTCACTTTCCGCCCCCATTAAGAAGGCGGGAATAAAATCAATGTGCTTCCATATCGCCGTCATGATCGAGGTCCAGCGCCACAGCGGTCAACGTTGGACCTGTCTGAAGGATGACATACTGCCGCCCAGCATCCGTGTAGGTCATAATACCGTAGTTTGCTTTTTCCTCGATCTCAACTTTGCCAACGGACTGTCCCGATGTTTTGTCGATCGCAAAAAGATGAGGTGTACCATCACTGGCAACGTCCGTGTACATAAGCAACGTGGGCGTAACAACCATCTGCGCGACAGTACCTGAACCGGTATTACCAATATCCTTGCCTTTTACTGCTGGATGATCAAGTACCTTTTTAGGAGTCTCGCCGACAGGTACCCACCAAAGATGTTCACCTGTGCCCATATCGATGGCGGTTATCCTACTATAAGGCGGCTTAAATAGCGGCAGCCCATCCGGCAATTGTACGCTCGAACTCCTAAGCACAGCGTAGTCCGTAATCGTGCTGCCTGTGGGTTCTTTGATCAGTTTATCCCGCTCGCTCCCGGGCGCTATGATGCGCGAAGAACAGTGCTTTCGAGAGGTTACATAGAGAATACCTGACTCGGGATCCGCCGCCGCAGGACCGTCAATATTTACGCCGCCGATATCACCTGGACACCACAGGGCAGCCAGTTTCCCCATATCGTTATCTCTGTGCAAAGGCGGCTGAAACAAGGGACCAATCTCATAGGGTTCTAGGTTTTTGATTGCCTTGGCCCGAAGCTCATCCGAGTAGTCAATCAGTCCGTCTATTGTCAAACCTTGCTGATCATAAGGTGCCGGCTTGGTTGGGAATGGTTGGGTTTCTGAAAGCTTTTCCCCAGGTACTTTGGACCGAGGCACCTGTTTCTCCTCGATGGGCCAGAGCGGTTCTCCCGTTAGTCGGTTGAAGGCATAGACAAAGGACTGCTTGGTAGTCTGCGCGATGATAGGCACTTGCTTACCCTCCATCATGACATCAAGTAGTACCGGTGCAGTCGGCGTATCGTAATTCCAGATATCGTGATGGACCAACTGAAAATGCCATATTCGCTTTCCGGTTTTTGCTTCCAGCGCAATCAAGCTGGTACTGAACAGATTGTCCCCTGGCCGAAAGCCACCATAAAAATCCAGCGTTGCGCCGTTCGTAGGAATATAAACGATACCGTTTTCCTGGTCCGCAGCCAGTGGAGCCCAAGAAGAAATGTCTCCGGTCCATTTCCAAGCATCGTTTTCCCAAGTTTCGTGGCCATACTCACCTGGTCCGGGTAAGACATTAAATTTCCACAAGAACTCACCGGTGCGCGCATCATAACCAAGGATATCTCCCGGGATATTCTCTTGCCTCGATTGGTTGTACCCCTGTTCATGTGAATTACCCACCACAATGACGCCGTCTACCACGATGGGTGGAGACGAAGCAGTAATATAACCGGTCTCTAATTTAAGACCCTCATAAGGATCATACGGGTGACCAAGGTCTTTTAAGAGGTCGACGACGCCGGTATTGGGGAACCCCTTCACCGGCACTTTTTCACCAAATCCCGCAAGAGGTCTGCCAGTTTGAGCATCCAGTGCCGTCAGGAAAAAACCTGGAGAAGTAATGTATATGACACCTCGGCCATCAATTTCCGCGTAAGTGACGCCTTTGCCGTAATCCTTTCTCATGGAGTATTGATAACGAGCAGTATGAGGCTCCCGATAGGACCAAAGGGTTTCACCGGATTTTGGATCTATCGCGACCACATGTCGCCGAGGTCCAGCGACAGTATAAAGAATGCCGTTTATGTAAGAAGGCGTAGAACGTCCGCTCTGGGCATTGAAACTGGCACCATCCCACACCCATGCTTCCTCAAGGTCAGTAAAATTGGCGGCATCAATCTGATCAGATGTGTTGTAGCGCGTATGTTCTGAGTCCCCACCGAGATAGTGCCATTCATGCGTGTTTTCACGATGCTTCTCTGCTAAAACGCTCGCGCAAACACAGAACAGGAGCGCAGAAACCAAAACACTTCGACCTAATTTATTCACGGCGTAATGCAACGCGTTTATTCGCATTTTATCTTACCTTTCGTGTTTTTTATCGAACAAGAGTAAATCAAGACCGTCTCAAATAGTAGTCCCCTCGCCCCGCCTGTATCGACGACACAGCGTGTCATGGTCAATTTTAGTACAACTTTTGCAGTATCAGGTCTAGCGCGTTATTCTCAGTTATGTGATATGGGCATAAGGATAGACCTCAAATTTATAAACGTGTGATGCCAATAAAACACGGGAGCAACATATTAATGTCAGAAAAACTCGAGATTAACAGAAGAAAGTTTATACAAGGTGCTGGCGCTACAGCGATAGCCAGTGCATTGGGTACTTCGGCACCAATCGCGTCGGCAGCGGAAAATCGCGAAAGTGGCGAGATGATCAAGTATGACTTCGACAAGGCTTATGATCGCTATGGTTCTAACAGCGTGAAATGGGATCAACAAGTTGATATCTTTGGCGCCGAAAACATCGAAGTTGGTATGGGCATAGCCGACTTAGACTTCCAAACAGCCCCTTGCATCACCGAAGCACTCGAAAAACGCGTTGCACATAAAAACTGGGGCTACCAGAAAATGCCCTACAACGATTACATCAACGGTATTGTCGCTTGGAACAAAAATCGCCACGGAATTGATGTCGCCCCCGATACGATACAGCTCCAGGAAGGCGTTCATCACGGTCTCATATCAACCCTCCGCACGGTGGCTCCACCGAAGAGCAAGGTGCTCATCATGACGCCAACCTATAACGGCTTTTACAGCGACCTGAAATGGACTCAAACAGAAGCCAGCGAAAGCGTGATGATTTTCAAGAATGGAAACTGGTCGATTGATTGGGAAGATTTTGAAGAAAGAATGACGCCGGACACCCATGCCATGCTCTTGTGTAATCCGCAGAACCCTACAGGAAATGTATGGTCTAAAGAGGATCTCCTTCGCATTGGTAAACTTTGCCTTAAGCACGACGTGCTGGTGTTATCGGATGAAATCCACTGTGACTTCGTTCGACCTGGCGTCAAATATACTCCCTTTGCCAGCCTGCGTGATCAAGACATCGTAAATAACAGCGTGACATATAAAGGATTGAGCAAAACATTTAGCCTAGCCGCGATGAGGAGCTCTTATTACTTCTGCACTGACCCGACTCTGGCTGCACGGATCAAACGTAATCACCGAATCAGCCAGAATTCACTGGGCATGATTGCCAACGAAGCCGCTTACCGTGATGGCGCTGACTGGTTAGACCAGCTACTTCCCTATATCGATAGCAATCACACCCTTGTAGAAAATTACCTGAAGGAAAAAATCCCTTCGGTTGGCTATACAAAAACTCAGGGTACCTACTTTGCCTGGTTAGATTTCAGCAATCTAATGAACGCGATCGGGGCTAAAAAAGAGGCAATGATGACCCAAGACTCAGACGCCCCTAAAACGCCAACGCAGATACTTGAAAAGTGGCTGGTCACAAATGCGAAGGTTCAACTCAATCCCGGCAGTTCTTACGGTAAAGGCTCCGAGACATTTATGCGGATGAACCTCGGCACTTCCAAAGCTAACATCACGCATGCGTTGGACAATATTGCGCAGGCTATCGCAAAAATTTCCTGATTTAGTTAACGAGCTATTCAATTACCACAACAACCACCCTGAGGGTATTTCTTTGCGCATCAGCATTGACCATAAACTGCTTTATAGCGCGTTATTCGAGTAAATAATGATAGACCAAATAGGTGGGTTTTCGAACCAGCTTTTCTGATTATTGATATTATTTAACCCTCAAACTGCGTTGATTCAACCCCGCGACACCCACGTTCAAAAAAACATGTGCGCATAGATAAAACATCGGAGATACCTAAATTGAGAATTTTGACCCTTTGCTTGCTGGGATTATCCTGCGCGACATTTAGTGCTGAGCGCATTAATCGTCCTACAACGACGGCCGTAGAATTGACAACGGCGCCGCAACTCGACGGTGTCATCAAAAACGACGACGCCTGGAAAGGCGCGATGCCGATGACTGATTTTTGGCAAGTTCGTCCCGTTGAAGGGAAAGCCGCAAGTCAGAGAAGTGAGGTCTATGTAGGCTATACCAAGAACACCCTCTATGTAGCAGCCATGCTCTATGATGAAAGCGCATCCGGGATTCTCGTCACCGATAGTCGGAGGGATTCTAAACTCGACGAAACTGACAGCTTTCAGATCATACTTGATACTTATAAGGACGAGCAGAACGGTTTCGTTTTTGGTACGAATCCAGCTGGAATTGAGTATGACGGCCAGGTAACCAAAGGCGGTACTGCGGCATTTGGCTCAGGGGTTGGAGGATTTAATCTAAACTGGGACACAAACTGGAAAGTTAGAACGCAAATCACCGCCGAAGGTTGGAGCCTTGAAATGGCGATCCCTTTTAAGTCACTTCGGTATGGCAGCGAGGATATTCAAACCTGGGGCATCAATTTTCAGCGAAACATTCGTCGAAACAACGAAATAGCTTATTGGGCCCCCCTAGGACTTCAACACAATCTCTATCGAGTTTCAGACGCTGGCTCTATTAGCGGTATAAAAGTGCCTTCGCAGAAAAATTTGAAAGTAACGCCCTACGCACTTGGGAAAAGCGTAACAGGTGGTGGCCAACCTAGCGACACAGATTACGAATTTGGTCTCGACGTAAAATACTCGCTGACGCCCAGCTTGACCATGGACGTCACTTACAATACCGACTTTGCGCAGGTTGAAGCAGAT
>Ga0206677_10002184_pt1 | contig 17568 bp, 16 predicted proteins | sample M130m12015metaG_FD_155475 | JGI IMG/M metagenome (GOLD analysis project Ga0206677, IMG submission 155475) | Ammonia-oxidizing marine archaeal communities from Monterey Bay, California, United States - M1 30m 12015 | ecosystem: Environmental > Aquatic > Marine > Intertidal zone | place: USA...
ATATGGGGGCTTTTGTTGCTAACAAAGTAGTGAAGATGCTTATCAATAAAAATCATGCTATTCGATCGGCTCGAGTTTTAATTCTAGGCATTACGTTTAAGGAGAATTGCCCTGATATACGTAATTCGGGTGTTGTTGATATTGTTAATGAGTTTAATGAGTATGGAACTGAAGTTTCAGTCTATGACCCATGGGTAAATCCTAAAGAAGTAATGGATGAGTATAATATTGAAATGATAGAAAAACCCGAAGGGTTATATTCTGCGGTTATTCTTGCGGTGTCACACCATCAGTTCTTATCGATGAATATCAAAGATTTAGTAGGTGATTCTGGAGTAATATTTGATGTTAAATCTACTTTGCCAAAAGAAAATATTGATGGAAGATTGTAGAAATTTAATAAAAAACGAGTAACTTTGTTGCTCATTAATGGTGTAAGCTATGATTGAAGCATTGATTTCATCGAAAACTAGAATTAAGTTGCTGCTTAAATTTTTTTTAAATAGCAGTAACAAATCCTATCTGAGAGGATTAGAGTCTGAATTTGGTGAGTCTACCAATGGGATTCGATTAGAATTGAATAAACTTGAAGAAGCTGGTTTACTTAAAACTAGGTTAAATGGAAATAAGAAATATTTTCAAGCAGATCCGAATCACCCATTATTCAATGATATCCATAATATTTTATTGAAATTTACAGGATTAGATAAGGTGATTGAAAAAATCATTGAGAATTTAGGACAACTTCAATATGTATTTCTTGTTGGTCAGCTTGCAAAAGGGTTGTCGAGTGATGTAATCGACTTAGTTTTTGTTGGGGATATTGATAAAAATTATTTATTCAATGTTGTCCAAAAAGTAGAAGCTAATTTAAACAAAAAAATAAGGTTTGTGAGTTACCTTGACTCGGAATATACCGAGGAAAAATTCTCAAAAGATTATCCTGATTATTTACTTCTTTGGAGTAAATAGTTGAATTTTATTTTGCACTTTTTAATCAGTTTTGTGACTGAGGTGGCGAAGCTGTATCAAACTAAAGTTAACTTAATTTAACATGAAAAATATATTAATAACGGGTGGAGCAGGATTTATTGGCTCTCACGTAGTTCGATTATTTTTAGAAACATTCAGTCAGGATAAAATATTCAATCTGGATGCCCTTACTTATGCTGGAAACTTAGAAAACCTCAGCGATATTGAAAATCATCCGAATTATACATTCATTCACCAAGATATAGTTGATTTAGCAGGTGTTCGTGAAGTTATTCAAAATAATAATATCACTCATATCATACATTTAGCTGCTGAAAGTCACGTTGATCGAAGTATAGAGAATCCTTTGACTTTTGTTCAAACAAATGTTATAGGTACAGTAAATCTTTTACAAGCTGCTAAAGAATATTGGGGAGATAAGTATGATGACAAACTATTCTACCATGTGAGTACGGATGAAGTGTATGGTTCTTTGAATGAAACTGGATTTTTTTATGAAAATACAGCATACGACCCCCGAAGTCCATATTCTGCTTCAAAAGCAAGTAGTGACCACTTTGTAAGGGCTTATTTTCATACCTATGGATTACCCATAGTAATTAGTAATTGTTCTAATAATTATGGGCCAAATCATTTCCCAGAAAAACTAATCCCACTGATGATTAACAACATCTTGCACAAAAGACCACTTCCAATCTATGGTGAGGGTCTTAATGTTCGTGATTGGCTATTTGTAGAAGATCATGCTACAGCTATTTCAACGATATTTTCTAAAGGCAAAATAGGCGATACCTATAATATTGGTGGTCATAATGAATGGACTAACATTGATTTAGTTAAACTACTTTGTAAATTAATGGATGAAAAGATGGGGAATCCAGAAGGTCAATCTGAACAACTCATCACCTTTGTAAAAGATAGAGCAGGTCATGATTTGAGGTATGCTATAGATGCTACAAAACTTAAAGATGAATTAGGTTGGGTTCCGAGTCTTCAGTTTGAGGAAGGATTGTCTCAGACTATTGATTGGTTTTTTTCCAATAAAGATTGGTTAAACAATGTTACATCTGGAGAGTATCAGAAGTACTATTCTAAAATGTATCAGTAAATTTTATTCCTATTGAATTATCACGAAATAGCTAGTCTTCTTATTAAAACAGCTAAACAAGCTGGAGAAGTTATTATGAGGTTTTATGATGACGTAGAAATAAATACAAAATACAAAAGCGATAATTCCCCTGTTACATATGCAGATTTAGCATCAAATGAAGTCATAACCAAAGCACTTTCCGAAACAGGTATACCTATATTGAGTGAGGAGAGTAAAATTCAAGATTTTCATGTTCGAAAAAATTGGAAAAGATATTGGCTACTTGATCCTTTGGACGGTACCAAAGAGTTTTTAAACAGGAATGGCGATTTCACTGTAAATATTGCCTTAATTGAAAATAGTATTCCAACGTTGGGAGTAGTTAGTATTCCAGTAGATGATAGCATTTATATTGGAGGCGAATCCGTTGGGTATTCTAAGCTGGTTAATGGAAATCAAGAAACAATTTTAGAAGTAAGTCAAAAAGCTAGCATTACTGATTTAGTTAAATTTAATCCTCTTCGTGTGGTTGCATCAAGATCTCATCAGAATGTCAAATTGGATTTATTTCTTAAAAAGATTAATTCTTTTGAATTATCTAGAATGGGTAGTTCACTAAAATTTATGTCAATTGTTAATCAAAATGCTGACATATATCCACGATTTTCACCATGCATGGAGTGGGATACGGCAGCTTCAGATGCTATTTTAAGATCCTTAGGTTATCAAATTCGATCTATTTCTGAGTCATTTGAGATAGGTGATATGCTAACATACAATAAAAAAAATTTATATAACCCAGCGTTTATAGCATACTAATGAAAGAAACTTTGTTTGATAATATATCGATGGTCGATTTAAAGTCTCAGTATATTAGACTTAAACCTAAAATTGATACTGCAATAGCGGATGTTATAGAGCAAAGTAATTTTATCAAAGGACAAGCACTTAGTAGTTTTGAACAAGATTTAGCTAATTACTTAAATGTAAAACATGTAATCGGTGTTGGAAATGGAACAGATGCTCTGCAAATTGCTCTCATGTCACTGGATTTAAACCAAGGAGATGAGGTGATTGTTCCAGCCTTTACCTATGTTGCTACTGCTGAGGTGATTGGATTGTTAGGCTTGAAACCAGTAATGGTTGATGTTGATTTAAATAATTTTAATATTTCAATTCATAACCTTGAAAAGGTCATTACCCCTAAAACAAGAGCAATAGTTCCAGTTCATTTGTATGGACAATCAGCACCAATGGACGATATAATTGATTTTGCTAAGAAGTATGATTTGTATGTTATCGAGGATAATGCTCAATCAATTGGAGGTAGTTATTTTTCAAAAACCAATCAAACATTTAAAACAGGCACTATGGGCCATATTGGTTGTACTTCATTTTTTCCAAGCAAAAACTTAGGATGTTTTGGGGATGGGGGTGCAGTTTTTACCAATAACGATTCTTTGGCAGATAAGATGAGAATGATTGCCAACCACGGTCAAAGTAAAAAGTATATTCATGATAGAATTGGAGTTAATTCAAGACTAGACTCCATTCAAGCGGCTATACTTCGAGTTAAATTAAATGAGTTAGACGATTTTTCATTAAGGAGGCAAAAAGTGGCAGTAATTTATGACAAAGAACTATCTAGTGTAGAGGATATTCAGATACCACATAAAGAAAAGTATACAAATCACGTATATCATCAGTATACTATGAAAGTACCAGAGCTAAAACGTGATCGATTGAAATCGTATTTAATAGATTTTAATATACCATCTATGGTATACTATCCGATACCATTGTATAAACAGAAAGCATTTTCTTCATTTTATAATGGCAGAGGATTGATAAACACAGAAGTTTTGTGTAACCAGGTGCTATCGCTACCAATTCATACTGAGATGGAAAGTGAAACTCAGAATTTTATAATAAGTAAAGTGAAAGATTTTTTTCGAAATGAGTAAAATTAAATTTGGAGTTATAGGAATGGGTCATATTGGCAAACGACATGCGTCGATGGTTCAATTGAACAATGAATGTGAGTTGATAGCTGTTTGTGATATGTTGGATGAAAGTCATCTTGGATTGGAGGAAATAAATGTTCCTTTCTATAATTCTGCAAAACAAATGCTTCAAGAACAACCTTCGATTGATATTATCTGTGTTTGTACACCTAACGGATTACATGCAGAGCATTCTAACCTAGCACTTGATTTCAAGAAGCATGTAGTCGTAGAAAAACCAATGGGGCTATCCAAAGCTAATTGTGAACAATTAATTTTTAAAGCCCTACATGTCAATAAGCAAATCTTTTGTGTGATGCAAAACAGATATTCTCCTCCATCTCAATGGTTGAAGGAGATGGTTGATTCAAATAAATTGGGAGAGATCTACAACGTTCAAATAAATTGTTATTGGAATAGAGACGATCGCTATTATTACAAGAATAATAAAAAGCATGCTTGGAAAGGAACAACAGATTTGGATGGTGGAACTTTATTTACCCAATTTTCTCATTTTATAGATTTGATGTATTGGATTTTTGGAGATATTACTGATATTCATGCAAAATTTGACAATTTTTCACATAAACACAGTATAGAGTTTGAGGACACGGGAATTGTTAATTTTAGGTTTGTAAATGGAGGTATGGGCAGTATTAATTATTCTTCATCTGTTTGGGATTCCAATTTAGAGAGTAGTGTTACAGTAATAGCTCAAAATGGGACTATAAAAGTTGGAGGTCAGTACATGAATAAGGTAGAATATTGTAATATCAAGGACTATATCTTCAAGGAGTTACCTGCAAGTAATCCTGCAAATGATTATGGTTCTTATAAAGGTTCAGCAAATAATCATCCATACATATTTGAAAACGTGGTGGATGTAATTAAAAATTCAAGACCTATTTCTACGAATGCTTTAGAGGGATTGAAAGTGGTAGACATCATTGAACGGATTTATAATTTAAAATAAATTTTATGAAAGGAATAGTTTTAGCGGGTGGTTCAGGTACACGATTGTATCCTATTACTAAAGGCATTAGTAAGCAACTGATGCCTATTTATGATAAACCAATGATATATTATCCATTATCAATTTTGATGATGGCAAACATTCAAGAGATATTAATAATAACTACACCCCATGATAATGAGCAGTTTAAACGTTTATTGGGCGATGGTTCTCATTTAGGGTGTGAAATATCATATGCCATTCAATCAGAACCCAATGGATTAGCTCAAGCTTTTGTAATTGGTGAAGATTTTATTGGAGATGATGATGTTGCACTAATTTTAGGAGATAACATATTTTATAAATCAGGTATTGATGATTTTTTAGCAGCGTGTAAATCTCCAAAAGGTGGGATTGTATTTGCATATCAAGTTACAGATCCAGAACGATATGGAGTTGTTGATTTTGATGAAAATTTCAATGCTTTGAGTATTGAAGAAAAACCAGTAAGTCCAAAGTCAAATTATGCTGTGCCAGGACTATATTTTTATGATAACAGTGTTGTTGAGGTAGCTAAAAATCTTAAACCCTCCAAACGAGGCGAATATGAGATTACTGATATAAATAAGCACTATCTTAATGGTGGAAATCTGAAAGTGAAAGTGTTTGATAGAGGTACGGCTTGGTTAGATACAGGAAATTTTGATTCATTACATGATGCATCAGAATTTGTTAGAGTTATTGAAAAAAGACAAGGATATAAAGTAGGTTGTATCGAGGAAATAGCCTACAGACAAGGATATATTGACAAAAATCAGTTATTACAACTAGCCAAAGAAATTGAAAAAAGTGGCTATGGGGTTTATTTAAAACGTATAGTTAGCGAAAGCTAATTTGATTTATTTTTTGATTGTTAGTTATTATTTTACAAAATGGTCATTTATCCAATAAAGCATTGATTTTAAAGAATTTGTGGATTAATGTTGTTCTTAAATAATTTAATTCGCACTTTATAATTTTAGACCAAATAAATTAAAAGATGATTTTTTCTAATTTTTATCGTGCATTGTTGGTATTAATGGTTTCGTTTTTTGTTACCACATATGCTTTAAGTCAGATTACAGTGCCAGATTCTTATGTAGGTGCTCAAAAAGGTTTAGCAGAAAAAGGAGTTTCTGAAGAGCAGTTAAAACAGAAGCTTGCTGAAAAAGGGATTGATGTTGACAACATTAGTCCAGAAGATTTGCCAAAACTTGAGGGTACTATCCAAGAAGCTATTGAGGAAATAGAGGCTGAAAATGGACAAGAAACAGGAAATGGCGTTGTTGAAGATTTGTCAGTTAACAATGAATTATCAAAAGAAGATTTAGATCAAAAATTTGATAATTTGGATGAAATTGAAAATATAGAGACTGGAATTGATGAAGGACAAAGTATAGAGGAAGTAGTTAGTGATTTTGACTCAGAACATAAAGGTTCAGATCAATCTAGGATTTATGGTCACAGTATATTCTTCGATGAGTCTCTAGATTTTTACAGAACTACAAAATCAAGTAGCACCCCGAATCATTATATTTTAGATGTCGGGGATAAGATTACGATTAATATATTTGGTCTTTCCCAGGCTGATTTAATCTATCAAATTGAAAATGATGGTTTCATTCGCCCAAGTGGGATGTACAAAATTTATTTAAAAGGATTAAACTTAGCTAAAGCTCGAAACCTACTATTTAAGCGTTTCCAGCAAGCTTATTCTTACAAAAAAGGAGAGTTTAATCTAGATGTGAATACGGCAAGAACAGTCTCAGTAAGTATTTATGGTGAGGTACAACATCCAGGTACTTATACTATGTCTGCACTCAATAGTACTTTAAATGCAATAATTGCAGCTGGTGGACCAACAAAAAATGGATCTGTTAGAAGAATTCAATTGACTTCGGGCAGCGACCAGTTTGAGATTGATGTCTATGATTTTTTATCTCAACCATCTAGTATTATTAATTATGGTCTTAGAAATAATATGGTCATATTTATACCACCAGTCAAAAAAATTGTCACCTTATCTGGTCCATTTTTACACGCTGGGAAGTTCGAGATTAATGAATCAGAGACTTTAAGTGATTTGGTATCTATAGCTGGAGGCATCAAAAAAGGAATGGTCCTTAAGAATTTTAATATTGTAAGGAATAATGGTCTTGAGGATAGCTTAAACACTTATGATTATGAGATAAATAAAGACATAATGTTGGAAGATCTTGATAGCATTAGTTTCAAAGCTGCATCAAAACTTTATGAGAATTATGTCAAAATATCAGGTGCAGTTCGATATTTTGGGGAGTATGAATTTTCAGAAGGTTTAACATTAAAATTATTGTTAGAAAATGCACAATTGGAAGAATTTGCTCGTACTGATATTGGTTACTTAACAAGAAAAAATTTAGATGGAACTTCACAATTGATTAGCTTTAATTTGGATTCTAATGATATTCAATTACAAAAACAAGATGAAATATTTATATTTAATCAGCGAAGTTTTGTTCGTAATTATACATTCAGTATTTCAGGAGCAGTTGCCCAAGAAAGATTGGATCATTTTGTTGATCACAAAAGAGAAATGAAGCTCTCTGATGCTATTTTACTAGCAGGTGGTCTTGAAGATAATGCCGCTAATTTTGCCTACATTACTGGTAGATCCGTGGAGAATAGTAAGAAATTGAACTACAAAATCATACCAATAACTGACATTTTATCCAATCCTAACTCTAGATGGAATATTTTTATCTCACCTTATGATAATATTTTTATTCCAATTAATGAGAATTTTACGGAGCAAAAATTTATTGAAGTGAAGGGTGCTGTGAAAAAACCACGAAAATTAGTATATGATAATTCACTCAAATTAAAAGATTTACTTTTAAGAGCTGGAGGTTTAAAGTTTGAGGCAGCTACCAATCGAGTTGACATATTTAGACTCGAAATAAATGAAAATAAACCTACTCGTACATTATTTTCATCAGTTAATATAAATCGAAATTTAGACCCTTCAACAGAAGAAGATCGAATTACACTTAAACCATTTGACATCATAGTGGTAAGAGAAGTTCCAGATTTTGAGCCTATTCAGCTAGTAAATATAACAGGTGAGGTAATGTATCCTGGTGATTATGCAATAACTGTTGGGAAAGAAAAGATCTCTGATTTAATTGCTAAGGCTGGAGGATTAACTGAAGACGCTTATTTAGGTAATTCAACACTTAAACGTTCAGAGGATGGGCTTGGCTTCGTTGCAGTAAATTTTAAAAAGGCCATTAATAAAAAAAATGGTCATAATTTGATTTTGTCCTCTGGGGATACAATTCATATTGGTAAAGAAATTAGCCTTGTAATGATTGATCATCAAGGAACGAACGCCAAAGAGTTTATGATTGAAGATCTTAAAAATGAATCTAGAGTATCAGCTCCATTTTCTAATAATAAGCGTGCTGGGTATTATATCCGTAAATACAATGGTGGGTTTGCTAAAGAAGCTAAGCCATCAAAGACTTTTGTAAAGCATTCTGATGGGAGGTTACTCAAAACACACAACTTTTTGTTGTTTAGAGTACATCGAAAGGTTAAAAAAGGATCGGAAATTATTGTGGGTATGAAAGACGTTGAAGCAAAACAGAATAGTAAAAGACGCAAAACAGAAAAAAGTAAAATCAACTTAAAAGATGCAGCCATGGAGTTGATGTCTGTTGTAGTGTCTGCTTTTACGGTGATAACTATGGCACAAAATTTATAGTAATTATTAGTTATGTCCATCAAAGAAATTTTTGAGTTAATCAAAACATATTTAAATCTTGTTTGGAGCAAAAAATGGTGGGTTATTTTATGTGCTTCAATTGTGGGTTTGATTCTAGGAGTGAGAGCAGAATTTCAGCCGGATATTTATAAGGCTAATCTAACATTTATGGTAAATGAGGATGAAGGTGGTTTAAATGGAATTGGAGCTATTTTAGGAGAGTTTGGTTTTGGCGGAAGTAATCAAGGGAAGAATTATGATAAAATAACTGAGATAGCTCGTTCAAATAAAATTTTAAAGCAAGTTTTACTGGATTCAGTAGAAGTCCTGGGGCAAGAAGATTTGATAGCTAATCATATTATTAAAATTTATGACTATCATAAATATTGGAATGAAGATACAATACTCAATGATTTTTTCTTTTCACCTAATAATCAGAATGTCAGAAAGACAAACATCGCTACTAAAATTTTAATTTCCTCGTTAAGAGGTGACCCCTCAGATCCAAAATCAAAATCATTATTATCTATTGATTATGATGATGAGAGTACAATTATCTCTATCAATGGGTTAACAGAAAGTCCTGAATTGAGTCTTGTAATCTCTAAATCATGGTATGATAAGATTTCGAAATTTTATATAAAAAAAACCACTGAGAGACAACAGAAGACTTTGGATCAACTAATTGCTAAATCAGATTCAATATACACTTTACTTGTGGGGGCTGAAACAGGATTAGCAAAAGGAACGGATAAGATGGGTTTAATTAAGTCTATTGATAATTTACCTACAGCCCAACAATCAAGGAATATGCAAATGTATGTAGCCATGTTCGCTGAAGTGGTAAAGAATAAAGAAACTACTGAGTTTATTCTGCGAAGTAAAACACCTTATTTTCAAATCATTGATATACCTACTCTACCGCTTAAAAAAGTTCTCAAGAGAGGTTGGTTAATGTGGTCAATTTTAGGTTGTATTGCAGGATGTTTGATTGCAATAGGAATTATCATAGGGTATAATTATATCATACAAGAATTAAATGAGTAAAAAAGCTATTATTACAGGAGTAACAGGGCAAGATGGAGCATACTTGTCTGAATTTTTATTAAAAAAAGGGTATGAGGTTCATGGGATTAAGCGAAGAAGTTCACTATTTAATACAGATAGAATAGACCATTTATATCAAGATCCACATGTAAATAATCGTAACTTTATTTTACACTATGGAGATTTGACAGATTCTACAAATTTAATAAGGATTATTAAGGAGGTTGAGCCTGACGAAATATATAATTTAGGTGCAATGTCTCATGTGAAAGTAAGTTTTGATGCACCAGAGTACACAGCAGATGTAGATGGCATTGGAACACTCAGAGTATTAGAAGCTGTTCGTTTATTGGGATTAGAGCATAAAACTCGAATATATCAAGCTTCAACATCAGAGTTATATGGATTAGTCCAAGAAGTACCACAATCAGAAACTACACCCTTTTATCCTCGAAGTCCTTATGGTGTCGCTAAAATGTATGGGTTTTGGATTACCGTTAATTACAGAGAAGCCTATGATATGTATGCTTGTAATGGCATTTTATTCAATCATGAAAGTCCTTTAAGAGGAGAGACCTTTGTAACCAGAAAAATCACACGAGCAGTTTCTAGAATAGCATTGGGCTTACATGATAAATTTTATCTAGGAAATTTGGATGCTAAAAGAGATTGGGGACATGCTAAGGATTATGTGGAGTTGATGTGGATGATGTTGCAACAGGATAAAGCAGAAGATTTTGTCATTGCCACAGGAGTAACAACTACAGTACGTGATTTTGTTCGAATGGCTTTTCAAGAGGTAGGAATTGAATTAGAGTTTGTTGGTAAAGGAATTCATGAAATAGCTAGAGTAGTTGAATGTAAACATCAAGATTATAATGTTCAAATAGGTCAAGAAGTACTGGCAGTAGATCAAGATTATTTTAGACCTACTGAAGTTGACTTATTAATTGGCGATGCATCAAAAGCAAAAGAAAAACTGGGTTGGGAGCCAAAACACAGCTTAAGAGACTTGGTAAACGATATGATGAAATCTGATTTAGAATTATTTAAAAAACAACGAACACTTTCTGATAGTGGATTTGATTTTATCCCTCAAAGCGAGGAGAAGTAACTCTACTAACTTATGCAGAAAACATCTAAAATATATATAGCAGGTCACAATGGAATGGTAGGCTCTGCAATTGTTCGAAAGCTCCAGAGTGAAGGGTATGTCAATTTAATCTTGAGAGATAGTAAGGAGCTGGATCTTAGAAATCAAACTGCTGTATCCGATTTTTTTTCTGTTGAAACCCCCGAATATGTATTTCTAGCAGCCGCTAGAGTAGGAGGTATTCATGCTAATAACGTCTATCGAGCGGAATTTTTGTATGATAACTTAATGATTCAAAATAATATCATTCATCAGAGTTATGTGCATGGTGTTAAGAAATTATTGTTTTTGGGTTCTTCTTGTATTTATCCTAAGAATGCTCCTCAACCCATGAAGGAAGAACACTTATTGACAGGTTTGTTGGAACAGACCAATGAACCCTATGCAATTGCCAAAATTGCAGGAATAAAGATGGTCGAAAATTATGCAAAACAGTATAATTGTAATTTTACTGCAGTAATGCCGACTAATTTATATGGTCCAAATGATAATTATGATTTACAAAATTCCCATGTTTTACCAGCTTTGATTCGAAAGTTTCATGAGGCTAAATTAAAAAAATTACCAGAAGTTGAGATTTGGGGGACTGGTAAACCTCTTCGTGAATTTATGCATGTAGATGATTTAGCTGATGCGTGTTTGTTTGTTATGAAAAACTATAACCATTGGCAGTTTTTAAATGTAGGTAGTGGTGAAGAAATCAGTATTGGTGATTTAGCCAAGTTGATAAAAGAAATTGTTGATTTCAAAGGAGAACTAGTCCATAACACTGAAAGACCAGATGGTACCAATCGTAAATTGATGGATAGTGGAATGATAAACAAGTTGGGGTGGAAAAATAAAATATGTCTTGAAGAAGGTATACAAGCAGTTTATGAAACTTATCATAATGCTAAAAAAAATTGTACATAAATATAAAAACTCTGAATTTTTAGTAAATGTTACCAAGCTCGGTTCAGCAACAACTATTGCACAATTTATTTCAATAGGAACAGCACCAATTTTATACAGAATATATGATAAATCTGATTATGGCACGTTGGGTTTATTTATAGCAATAACAGGAGTAATTGGAGTGTTTTCAACCTTACAATATCTTCAGACCATTTTGCTAGAAAAAAATGATGAAGAAGCTATTAATGCCATGTGGTTAAATAGGATAATTAATTTAGGTTTTACGATTGTATGCTCTCTAGTTTTATTTTCATTCAGAGGAAATATTCAAGATATAACTGAAAACAAAGTTTTAGAGAAATGGTTATGGCTAATTCCATTTAGTATTTTTTTTTCAGGCCAAGGAGAGATATTTAAAGTATGGGCTAACAGAAAGAAAGAATATACTATTATAACTATTAATACAATTCTTTTGTCTTTGGTTGTACCCCTAGTTAGTATCACTCTAGGACTTATTTTTAAATCAGAAATTGGACTTTTCATTGGACTTTTTTCAGGTCAGTTTATTTCAGCAATGTTTATGGTTATACTAATGAACTTGAAATATGATATTGGTTACAGAAAATTTAATTTTGAGAAGATTAAGATTTTATTTGCAAAACATAAAGCTTTTCCAATTTTTTCGCTACCATCTGAATTTGTAAATCGTTTTACCAATCAACTGCCTGTTTTTATGCTAAATACTTATTTGGGCCCTTCAACGGTAGGGGTGTATAATTTAGCAACACGCATGTTAGGGTTGCCCATTCAACTTATTGGCGGAGCCATAAGCACAGTATTTCAACAAAAGGCAACTAATGATTATAACACTTTTGGATCATGTCGACCTATATTTTTAAAAACATTAAAGACTTTGAGTTTAATTGCTGTTATACCTACATTGGTTATTTTATTTTTTGGCCCCGATTTATTTTCTTTTGTTTTTGGGTCTAAATGGAGTGATGCAGGGCACTATGCTAGGGTTTTAATTCTATTATTTAGTGGTAAATTAATTGTCAGTCCGCTATCTTATCTTTTTTTTATAGCTGGTAAACAACACGAAGATTTTTATTGGCATATTTGGATGTTAATTTCTAATGTTTTGGTATTTAAGCTTACTATCTATTTTCAGTTTAGTATAATAAATATTCTTCTTTCATACAGCGTTAATTACATGATTATTTATATAATCTATGTTTTACGTTCATTTAGTTTATCTCAAAATGAATCAATTGACAAAGCTTGATATTTTAATCTTTAAACTAGTGCCAAATAAAATTTTGAGAAGGGTACTTCATCGAATTCCTAGGTTTAAGTTTTTAAAAGAAACCCTCAATACGCAGACTCCTATTAGTTTTGAGATGTTCTATAATCAGATGGTGCTTGGTAAAAATAGAAATGTTTACTGGCCGGTAAACCCATCGAGTACAGTAATAAATTATCCCAATATTTATTGTGGGATTGAAACCTCTCCAGGATATAGTCAAGGCAACTATATTCAAGCATTCGGTAAAATATATATTGGTGATTATACCCAGATTGGTCCTAATGTAGGGATCATTTCTGGGAACCATGATTTACATGACAACAGAAAACATACCTCTAAAAATATAAAAATTGGGAAATACTGCTGGTTGGGAATGGGGTCAGTTATTTTACCAGGTGTTCAATTAGGAGATTATACCATCGTAGCTGCAGGGAGTATTGTAACAAAATCATTCAATGGTCATTGTGTAATTGGTGGTAACCCTGCTAAAAAAATTAAGGACTTGGATGCTACTAAATGTATAGAACACAAAAGTGAGTTTGAGTATAATGGTTTTATTCCAAATTCCAAATTTGAAGCTTTTAGAAGAAAAAATCTAAATGTCTGATAGACAGTCTAACATGATAATCATCAATTACGGTATCGGCAATCTTACATCCGTTCAAAATATGCTCAAAAAATCTGGGGCTACTAATGTCTTGATTTCAAATCGTGAAGATGACATTATACATGCAGATAAATTAATTCTTCCTGGGGTGGGGCATTTTGATTATGGGATGAATCAACTCAAAGAATCTGGTTTAGTACCTATCTTAGAAAAAAAAGTACATCAACAAAAAACACCTATTTTAGGAATATGTTTGGGAGCTCAGTTGATGACTAACTCTAGCGATGAAGGAAGTGTACCAGGTCTTGGATGGGTGGAGGGAAAGACAGTATCTTTTGACCAATCACTTTTAGAAAAAGGATATAAAATACCCCATATGGGGTGGAATACAGTCAAGGTGATCAACGAAAATCCTTTATCACACGGAATGACTTTGGATTCACGGTTTTATTTCGTCCATTCGTATCATATGACCATGAATCAGAGAGAAGACGTTTGGTTAACGAGTCATTATGGATATGATTTTTGTGCGGGGTTTCACAGAGATAATATTTATGCCTGTCAGTTTCATCCAGAAAAGAGCCATCGATTTGGTATGAACCTAATGCGAAATTTTGTAAATCTATAGATTTGATACACCGTAAACGTATTATACCTGTATTGCTTATTCATCAAGATGGCTTGATTAAATCAAAACGATTTAAGGATTACACCTATATTGGTGATCCAGTAAATGCTGTTCGTATTTTCAACGATAAAGAGGTTGACGAAATTATTATTTTAGATATTGATGCAAGTAAAAAAGGTCGTGGGCCTAATTTTGATTTCATAGCTGATATAACAGGTGAAGCATTCATGCCACTGGCATATGGCGGAGGCATAACCCAATTAGAGGAAGCAGAAAAATTATTTTATAACGGTGTCGAAAAGATAATACTCAACTCAACTCTGCATACATCTGTTGGGTTTGATTTAGTGCATCAGATTTCCAAAAGGTATGGAAGTCAAAGTGTTATTGCTTCGATCGACATTAAAGAAGGATTATTCAATAAGAAAAAAATTCATACCCATTTTAATGGTAAGGATCATTCTTTAGACTTGGTCCATTTAGCTAAACAATATGAAAGTGCAGGTGTTGGTGAAATTATGCTTAATTCTGTGTCTAGAGATGGCACCTATAAAGGGTATGATTTAGTCACACTAAGAAAAATAGCTGACGCAGTAGAAATTCCCGTAATAATTAGTGGTGGTGCATCTTCAGTTGAAGATTTTAAGCAAGCTGAAGAATTTGGTGCCTCAGCAATGGCTGCTGGTAGTATCTTCGTATTTCAGAGACCACATAATGCAGTGCTGATTAGCTATGATGTTTGATAACTCATTACAATAAAATTTAATGTAACTAATATTAATATGAAATTTCATCCTATAGGTCAATTGATTTATAACAAAAGGAATCTACAGCAGATTTTTTGTGACTCTCTCAATGAAGGAAAAAGATGGTCATTCTTTATGAATTATATAAAATGGCATTTATTTTATAAGTTTAGAAATAAAAGTTGGACTATTTATTTTAGTAATGGACTAAAATCAATAGTTCAACCATACCCAGATCATGATGCAGGCGAGGTCAATATTTGGACAAATAATGTTGATTATTATGAATTGACATTCATAAAGTCATTGTTAGATGGTGACGATGTGATTTTTGATTTAGGTTGTAATGTAGGAAACAGAACATTAGCACTCGCACACAAATTGAAAGGTGCTATCCTAGTTGATGCAGGTCTTGCAGCTTATCAGCGAACCAAAGATCATCTTGAATTGAATCGATTAGATCCTCAGAGATTTCAAGCCTATAATATTGCCATTGGGGATACTAATAGACAAGTTACATTTACTAATTACGGAGGAGCTGATACAAGAAATCAAGTATCTGATGATATTGAGGCTGAAAATTCATATTCTATAGAAATGATAACTATAGATGAACTTGTTCAGAGGACAGAGGTTCACCCAAGTATAATTAAAATTGATATTGAAGGCCAAGATATTCCCGCTCTTTATGGGGCACGTAAAACATTAACTAAAGGCAATGTGAAACTAGTCATGTTTGAACATGTAAGAAATGAACCACTTCAACCTATTGTTGATTATTTTGCTGAAATAGGTTGGAAAATGTTTGCTATGGATAAATCAGGTAAATTGATAAAAGACGTTAATAAACAAACAGGTTTTAATCTGTTCTCAGTACCAGAATCTAGATATCACTCTATTTTTTAAAGCTAATGTATAATCAAACAGAGTTAGAAAAAAAACCTGAAGTCAATCATGGACGGAAGTATCAACAATGTTCCATTAGTGTGATGGATACCATTTCGGATCCTAATATAACTTTTGATGAAAATGGTGTTTGTAATTATAAAAAATTATATGATGAAGATGAAAAACACCATGTACTTGTTGGCGATAACGGAAAGCAGAGGTTTCAAGATGAAATATCTAGAATTAAAAATTCTAGAGGAAGTAAAAAATATGATTGTATTTTAGGATTAAGTGGTGGGGTAGATAGTACCTATTTATGTTTACTTGCAAAAGAAAATGGGTTGAATCCTTTAGTTGTTCATTTTGATAACGGATGGAATAGTGAATTAGCTCAACATAACATTGAAAATACGATTAAAAAATGTGGATTTGATTTATATACCTATGTAGTTAACTGGAACGAGTTCAAAGAAATGCAGAAAGCTTATTTGAGAGCGTCAGTTGTAGATATTGAGGTTCTCACAGATCATGCATTTATGTCAGTATTATACGATCAAGCTAGAAAATGGAAAATAAAATTTGTCCTTGCAGGGATGAATATTGTAACTGAGCAGGTTCTACCAAAATATTGGGTTTACGATAAAAGTGATGATAAAAACATCAAAGATATTGTTAATAAGTTCGGAGATATAAAGGCTAAAGATTTAAAATCATTTCCATTTTTGAGTTATGCTAACAAGAGATATTGTCAAAAAATTCTTAAACTAGAAGTGATTACTCCTCTCAATTGGATAGAGTACAATTATGATAAGGTTAAAGATCGAATAATAAATGAACTTGACTGGAGGGATTATGGAGGCAAACATTATGAGTCGATTTGGACTCGGTTTTATCAAGGTTATATATTGCCAAATAAATTTAATATTGATAAACGTAAAGCACATTTTAGTAATTTGATTTTTTCAGGTCAAATCTCAAAAAAAGAAGCCATTAAAAAAATGGAACAACCGATACTTGATGAGCGTATAGCAAAAGATGATTTAGCTTTTGTAATTAAGAAATTTGGTATATCAATATCAGATTTTAATGAAATTATGAAACAACCAAGGGTTGAGCATTCTGAGTTCCTTAAAGAAGAAGGTTTCAGGAAAAGATTATGGATATTTAGAGTACTTAATTGGTTAAAGTCTTTTTAATTCAATTTGTTGGCTGACAAAACCATATTTATAATTTCACCACAGGAATGGAATACTAGGCCTGTGTCTAAGCATCACTATGCAACTGAGTTTGCAAAAAAATCAAAAGTATATTTTTTAAATCCCCCAAAATTCAGATTATTTTTCGGGTCAACTAAAATAGAAGAAATATCTAGCAATTTGAATGTTATAACAATTACGCTTCCTGTACCATCTTTTATTAAATTCAAAGCGGAACTATTTTTTCAACTATTGTTTAGAAATTACCTTAAGTCAATTAT
>Ga0206677_10002194_pt1 | contig 17523 bp, 13 predicted proteins | sample M130m12015metaG_FD_155475 | JGI IMG/M metagenome (GOLD analysis project Ga0206677, IMG submission 155475) | Ammonia-oxidizing marine archaeal communities from Monterey Bay, California, United States - M1 30m 12015 | ecosystem: Environmental > Aquatic > Marine > Intertidal zone | place: USA...
AGAAATGGATCATCGTTACAGATCTATTTTACAGATGCCGTCGATAACGGAGCAGTCAATTTCGTAATGTGGGATGTGAACATTCTGTCTAAGGATGTCGACGTGAAGTATTGGGAAATAAATCCAGCCAGTTAATGCTGTGTTCTGTGATGGCTAGTGGCGGCATCTCTTCCGTTCTCCAACGCCAATAACTTAAGCAACGAAGTTAGATCAATCGCTGACACATGTCTAGTTCATAGTCAGAGGCTGCAAAATGTCTGATGCTTATCCTTTAAAATCTGCCCGCCGTTTTTCTATCAGTGCATTATTTGAGGTTGGAAAGGTGGTGAGGTTGTCAGGGCAAATCAATACGTCGAAGTGCGGTGTAAGTTTTTTTGAAAAAGCGGCTCAGGAAACCTAAGCCGCTGTGAGAAGCGAGTTTCTACATTGGATAAAAAGTCATCTCAAATTCTCCAGTAGATATATCTAGTATTGACTTGCATAAATTTTGAGATCCGTCTGTAAGATCATCTAACGAGTGGAGAGTCAAAGTCGTGCCTTCTCGTGTCCAAACTCCGCGTCTAGTAGCAAACTCTCTATTGCCAGTATCGTCTATTCCCATGCCGCGTCCAGTGAATGAACCCTGAGTTTTTGAGTTGGGATTAGTACTCATGTTGTAGGTAATAAATACTCTGCCATATTTCCCGGCAAGTGCTCTTACGGTTATCACTCCTCCGCTATCAGTGAGTTCTAGATTCAACATTTCACCCTTTACTGAAAAAGATTCAGAGGGAATAGTGATAGTTGTATGCCCATCTGCAAATGCAGATTGAGTGAGAGATAGCACCAACATAGTTGCAGCAAATATAATGGTTCGCATTGAAATTTCCTTATTTGTTGTTGGACTCTTAGTATTGAAGAGTCAATTACTGCTGTCAATGTCACGCTTTTGCTGGGTTGCAGAAGATGTGCAGTCAGTTGCGTGCGAGCCATCATGCGCGCAGCACGTCATACAGCCAATCCCCCTCTTTTTTTTTCAATCTGCCCTAAAGTTTTTTTGAGCATGACCGACTGAGGATGTAACCGGTAAATAATTGCCGCTTTTCATATCTAGCTGACCTTCTGAATGCTTTGGAGGGGTCCTGAACAGGAATAAGGATCAGCTTATACAGTGACTCAAGGAGTTACAGTGTGAGCTTGGTCGTAAATACGAATATTGGTTCCCTCAACGCGCAGCGTTCTCTCTCGTCTTCTGGCAATGAATTGAAGACAGCCATGGAAAGGCTTTCCTCCGGTAAAAAAATTAATTCTGCAGCAGATGACGCAGCAGGTTTTGCGATCGCTGAGCGTATGACCGCGCAGATCCGCGGCCTGAACATGGCAACAAAGAATGCGAATGATGGTCTATCCATGTTGGCTGTCATTGAGAACGCTTCTAGTGAAGTGACGAATATGCTCCAGCGAATGCGTGAGTTGGCTGTTCAAGCAAATAATGACACTAATGGTTCGCAAGATAGAAAATTTTTGCAGGAAGAAGTATCAGCTTTGATTAAAGAGATTGATCGTGTGGCCACTCAGACGCAATACAATGGTCAAGCCATTTTGGAAGTTAGTCAGATACGTCATCTCCAGATAGGAACCGAAGCTGATCAGTCAGTGTCCATAAGAACTTACGGCTTGGGAACGGAATATTCTTTCGGGAACGCTATCGGATTTGTCGAAGGGGGACCTGCGTCAGCGACCTCAAATGTGTTTGAGTTGCAATTAGATAATGACAATTTTTCCGTCAATGATTTCGTCGTAATCGGATCGCCAACAGGGAGTAATTATTCCGAACCAAGATTAATTGTTGGTGTTGAAGACCTAGGCGCTACTCAACGCATCATTCTAGATGCGGGCGTTGGGCAGGTAGTAGAACCAGCGGGGGTTGTTCTCCGGGTTGCAACAATAGATCCTGGAACTGGAGCAGTCACACCTAATGGAGGAAAGGACAGTCTCTTCAACTTAAACGTCGAAACTTCTCCCTCAGAAAGTTTGAATGTTATCAATAGCTCCATTGACTGGTTGTCCAATGCACGTGCTTCATATGGTGCTATCCAAAACCGCCTTGAGTATACAGTTTCAAATCTCATGAATGTCGCAGAGTTCACAACAGCAGCGCGTTCAAGGATTGAAGATGCCGACTTTGCGGCAGAGAGTGCGAGACTTGCCAAAGCTCAGGTGCTTCAGCAAACGGGTACTGCGATGTTAGCTCAGGCAAACTCATCGTCACAATTGGTCATGTCGCTGATTCGGTAGAAAGAATATTGGCTTGATTATGATTACTATTGTCGAGTTTTTAAACGCGCAACAATCGCTTGCTGCTTCGGGGCTTGAATTCAAAACAGCTTAGTGTGTTGAAAAAGCGACAGGCGAAATAACTTTAATCATTTATGCACAGATCATATCAAATGACTCTGTGCGTCAGACTAGAGTAGCCAATAAGGGTTTTTATCCTTTTTAGCTAGCAACACAGAGAATGGAGACTCGCTGGTGAATTATAGAGTAAATGATCAGCTTGTGACTCGTTCTGTATTAGCCCGTCCCTTCGCAGAGTTTACCCTTTAAACGCATTGTAACTACTTGTGTAGAACGCGGTTCGCGTTTAGATACATTGATCGCGCTTTCGACTTTATTCACTTGGCTCCTTCTCAACAAAAAAATACATATTCTCTGTCACGCTGTGTCAGCTGCTTAAAACAATGTATTGACAGCAGAAGCACACTTTCCAATACTGTCAGGCCAACAACAGAAAGGAGTTTCCAATGCGAACTATATTATTTGCTGTAACAATGATAGTGCTCTCTGTCACTCAATCTGCTTTCGCAGATGGACACACCGCTATAACCGTCCCCTCTGAATCGTATTCGGTAAAGGGTGAAATGATGAATCTAGAACTCAGTGATAGTGGAGGAGTGATAACTGTTAAAGCGATTGCTGGGAAATATGGCAGAGTATTTATTACCTATAACATGAGTACTAATCCCAACTCAAAAACTCAAGGTTCATTCACTGGACGTGGCATGGGAATAGACGATAACGGAAATAGAGAGTTTGCTGCAAGACGCGGAGTTTGGACAAGAGAAGGCACGACTTTGACCCTTCACTCTTTAGACGATCTTACAGATGGTTCTCAAAACTTATGTAAATCAGTTCTTGACCTGTCTACTGGCGAGTTTGAGATGACATTCTACCCAATGTAGAAAATCGCCAATGAAAAGCGGCTCAGGTCTCTTGGGCCGCTTTTACAAAAACCCTATCACCACAATTTCACGCCCTCTCTATCCGTAACAACCTTGCCCCGCGCAAATACATTTGACCATTTTCTACATGAGGGGGTTGGAGGCACGGTCGCCCATGCAATAGAAAAGCGAAGCCACACGGTTTGTTAATAAGCGTTGTTTGACTTACGATGTGTTAGACGCGTTCGGGACTTAGACCTGAGGTAATGTAAGAGGTAAAAGATTCAATATGTGTGGTTTTCTTCCTGACCATCTAAAAACTAAAAAATAAATTAACAAGTAATGTAGGAGAACAGCATGACGGAATTTTTAGCGAGCTATTCTGGGATATTTGACCTAAATTCATTTGTGTTCGTGGTAGTCGGCCTTGCTGCGCTTGCTCTAACCGCATCTTTTTCAAAGACAAGTCTAACGATTGCGGTGGACCTTGCCTATCCGGTCGGATTGTTAGGCACATTTATCGGCTTAATAGGTATCCTGCAAAATATGAGTGACCCAGAAGCACTAGGGCCAGCATTTGCGATTTCTTTGTTGACAGTTCTTTATGCTTCTGTGATTCATGGCCTTGCTTCAGGCCGGTCTCGCGAGGTGTCTGAAGTCGACAGCACCTTTGTTAAGAAAATTGTAGGTTCGGTTGTCTTTCTAGGAGTAGTTGGATGGGGAATGGATTCCGCGGCTGGACTAGGCGCGTTTGTGTATGTTGATGTTTTGGTATTGTTTTTTCTCTCTGTACTTGCTTTGGTCATCTTTGACCGTGTTTCTGGCGGCACGTCTAAGAATGGTTGGGGCCTCAGGTTTTTGGGCATCGGTCTACTCGGTTTTCTCATAGGCATCGTTGGCATGCTTGCAAACTTAGACGACCCCAAGGCCTTGGGCCCAGCAATGGCCCTTGCATATATCAGTATGTTAGATGCGCTTTTTTTATGCTGTATGGGGCGGATATGGTTCCCTGATCAGACATTGGACTCTGATAAGAATATGAACACCGGGTTCGTGAGTCTGGCTTTTCCCATCCTCTTTGGAGTAGTCATCACATGCGCAATATTGATTATGTCGTTTCAATGAAGATCATTTAGTCTCACAATGTCTAGCCTGGGGTAGAAGACGACTCCGCCCTTTGACACCATTTCGATACTGAGTCTGTAGCCTAATGTCAGGTTTGCAGGCTCAGTAACCTTTGCTGAACAGCCAATCAATATAGCGGACCGTGAACGTTTAGGTGTTGACGTCACGGCAACCACCTTATTCTCCTGGTTGATTTCCTTCGATAACGGCTTCTTGCTTGTCCTCAAATCTTTCTGGGAAGCCTAACCCGTTAAGTTTCACAACTTGATCAACCGAAACAAGTTGATGATTTTCTGCATATATTTTCTCCGCTACTTGAGCCAGCTAAGATTTTGTGGCGGTAATTAGAAATCGATGGCCTCGACGTCAATAAAGCTTAATTTGCAATCTTGAATCTTGAATCTTGAATCTTGAATCTTGAAATTTGAATTTTGAATTTTGAATTTTGAATTTAGCGGCTTAGCTGAAACAACTAATAAGTGAGCTGCACGAGCATTCGAACTTTGTCGAATTAACCCAACCAGAAGTCCTCTAACCTTGATGGCAGTTTTCGTGATGCCCTTTTAGCACGACTGAGCGTTTGGTACGGAATGATTAAACGATCCTAGGTCAAGCATAGAAATTCGTTTAATCTTGGACACTCTCTATAGAAAAGTAATAGACACCACCTTTGCGGTAGGTGTAAGAAGGGTGCTTCAGTGTCTTCAATTTTGTCGACTCCTATTCAGGACATTCGGAAAAAACCGAAGCTAGACAAGGGGTTAACAACTTTTAGAAGTGGAATATGGTGGAGCTAGGCGGGATCGAACCGCCGACCTCTACACTGCCAGTGTAGCGCTCTCCCAGCTGAGCTATAGCCCCAAAAGAACCCGATGATATACAATCTAGCTAATGCTCGTGCCGTTGGCGCCGTCGGATTAGCTAAGCTGTCGTTGTTAAACTATCCAATAAACGCTGTAACAACGAACTCATCATTTGAAGGGCGTGAATATTACCCAAACTTGGGTGATGGATCAAGATTTCCTGTCGCGTAAGTTTCGTTTTTGTCTTACTCGTTTAACCCGTATTGCGCATACTGGCGGCAATACCCGCGATTGTGACTAGCAATGCCTTGTTGATCTTTTCAAGTTCTGCTTGGCCGGCTTTCCTTGAGCGGGTCAGTAATTCTATCTGCAGAAAGTGCAGAGGATCCGTGTATGGGTTTCGAAGGTCAATTGTTCGCTGTATTTCCGGATGTTTTTCCAACAGCGATGATTGGCCCTTGAGTTTGTTGATGCTCTCAATTAATTGGGCTAGACGACTGTGGAAGTCTCGGCCAATTGTCTGGAGTGAATCGTCTACTAGGCTGGAATCGTAGTCTTCGGATATTTCAATATCGGCTTTACTAAGCACCATTTCAAGCATGCCAAGATAGGATTGAAAAAACGGCCACTCCTCAATCATCTCTTTTAGCGTGTGCGAGTCTTTACCCGTAAATTGTTGGTTGAAAGCCGCGTCGCTGCCTAGCCACGCAGGAATCATTAAACGTTTTTGAGTCCAGGCAAAGACCCAAGGGATTGCTCTAAGTTCTTCAATGCTGCGACGCTGGGTCCGTTGTGCGCTATTTACATATCCCAATGCCAAGCTGGAAAGTTCGTTCTCTGGCGTGCTTTGCTCAAAATAGTCAACGAAGAGATTGTTCTCCTGAATTGACTCCTTGTAGCTGCGAGCAGCCGTCTCGGAGAGTCTATCCATCAGGCCACGCCAGTTATCGCGAGGCGTCGGTGGAGAGGTAATGCTAGCCTCTATCGTTGAACTCAGGATGATATCAAGATTTTTGATTGCAAGCGGCGCCGAACCATATTTGAATCGAATGACTTCACCCTGTTCTGTTAATCGTATGCTATTACGAACCGATCCAGCGGGTTGGGACAAAATGGCTGCCCGGGTGGGTGCGCCACCTCGGCCTACCGTGCCCCCGCGACCATGCAGTATGGTGAGTTTGATGCCATATTTCTCTGCGACAGCGACGAGTTCTTCCTGCGCTTTAAATTGCGCCCAGGCGGCGGCCATCTGGCCACCATCCTTTGCGGAATCGGAATACCCAATCATGACTTGCTGATGACCGTTGATGTAGTTCGTGTACCAAGAGATTCGCAGCAATCGCTCCAATGTCCATGCCGCGCTTTCAAGGTCCTCGAGCGACTCAAACAGCGGAACGACGGGAAGAACTTCTTCGAGGCCGCATTTGTTCAGCAGTAGTACGACAGCAAGAATATCAGTCGGGTGTTTGGCATTGGCAAGCACATAGCTTGATATCGCACTGACACCCTCACTCGCGATGAGCTGGAAAACCTGCAGCGTATCCCAGGCTGAGTTTGAGAGTATCCAGCGCGCGGGTATCAATGGTCGCTTGCTTTCAAGTTCTCCAACAATAAAGTCCTGTCTGGCTTTTTCTGACCATTCGTTATAGCTGCCGACCTCCAGATATTGGGTAAGTTCATTGAGTAACTCAGTGTGCTTACTCGAGTCCTGCTTAATGTCCATGTTGACGAGCGTGACACCCAGAGTAGAAATACGAATGAGCGTATCTTTGAGTAAACCGTCAGCGATGATGCCCATGCCGCATTCATGCAGGGACTGGTAACAAGCAAACAGAGGCTCAAACAGATCCTCGTTGTTCAGCAGCACAGCCGGATTCGGGAGTGAATCAGTGACAGACCAGTCTTTGGTCGCAATTAATCTTGCTCTGACTCTTCTCAGGATTGCACGGTAGGGTTCCTGTACATCATGGTTGGAAAGATTAGCCACTTCCTCGTTGCAGTCACCCATAGATAACTGCGAGAGTAATTCTTCAATATCACGCAGAAACAAGTCAGCAGCCATCCAGCGGGCTAGCCTGATGACCTCCTGGGTAACCTCTGCGGTAACCTCTGGGTTGTCAACTAGGTCGCCTCCCATCCAAGATGAGATTTTAATGGGGGTTGATGTGATTGGCAGTCCCTGACCAGTGTGTTTCGTTAACAGCTGGTCCAATCCTTTCCAAACAACAGGAATGGCATGCCAAAAAGCATTTTCAACAACGGCAAAACCCCATTTAGCCTCGTCTTGAGGGGTTGGTTTGTCATGCGAAATCTCATCCGTATGCCAGACTTCAGCAATGAGTCTTTCAAGTTCAGTTCTGTCGTTCGGAGAGAGCGGTTGGTCGCTGTCTACCTTGCCTAGTTGATCGGCTATTCGATTGTATTTTTGAATGAGTGTTCGACGGGTGATTTCAGTCGGGTGTGCAGTTAGCAGGAGTTCACAACTGACGTTGGTGATAGCAGAAACGAGTTTTTCTCGATCAACTTTCCCATCAAAATGATGCATTAACTGCAGAAGTTCTGATTCCTCGGGAAAGGGTACTTTTCGATCTTCCGCTGCCTGAGCTTGCTCGGCAATATTGGTTAAGTTAATAAACTGGCTGAATGCACGGGCGACATGAATAAAATTATCAGTGTCCAATGCGCCCAGTACACTGTGAAGTTGTTCAAGTCGAACGTCATTGCCCTGGCGTCTTAATTTCGCCAACACCCGAATCTCCTCGGCTTTTTCTAGAAATTCTTTGCCTCGGTGATCTGACATGGTTTCACCAAGCAAATCTCCGAGTAATCGTACCCGGTGCCGCAGTTGCCTCGAAATAAGCTCTTCCAATCTTGTCTCACTGGTCTAGTAGATAAGGTAAGTTGTAATTCTACAGTATAGCGGTGCTGTCCCCATAGCGCCCAGAGACGATAGGTGGTCAGAAAGTGGGCGAATGACTATCATTCGCGGATGGCTTTGGCCGTTGTCATGCCGTTGACATACCTGAGATCAGAATGCACAACGTGGGGCGGGTCGTCGAGCAGGCGGTGTTGTCTCGGTTGTTCCGGTATTTATCCCGAAGATCACGGTATCAACCGTTGTGGGGGGCGCGCCATGAACCCTGTTCGTGGCGCTTTTGCTTTACATTCTATTTTTTTAAACCGAATAGGAAATCGCGAAAAATATCCATTAACGTCTCGTATTTGTAGTCTGTGAACTCTCCAGCATCAAAGTACATGCCGTGTTCGGCGCAGGCTTCATATTGGATGTGTTTCTGCACAGGATCAGACAACTGATCCATGCGTTTACCACATCGTGGGCAGTCAATATCCCTGATTTCATTGTGTTGTTTTCCGACTTCGGGATCCCCGCTATCGACATAGTCAGACATCCATTTGTCTTTCAATGTTTCTGCTTCGCCGATATCGAACCAGAGGCCTTGGCATCCGGTACATCTATCGACTGTCACTCCGCCTTGCAGCGTGCTCAAGGTTTTTTCTTCCATGAATGATTTGCACTTGGGACAATCCATCAAAATTCCTCATTTATTGTTTTTGATTCGCGTATTTGTTTGCGGGTTATTCTAAATGTTACGGATCAATCTTTTATAAAAATTGGGGTAGCGATATAGTATTAGCTAACCGCGATTGGACCCTGACGGTTCATTCTTTCATCGAAAACAAGCGACGAGCCCCGTTATGACAGAAAGTACTGTACCGCCAAATGTAATGCAAGAACTTGCGACCCTAGATACTCCTACAGTGTGTAATGCCCTGGAATTGGTTGTGCCAGAGCGCAGAGGAGAGGGCTATACCGTGCGTCCACTGTTCTGCTTAAGACCAGAGATGGAGCCCATCGTAGGATTTGCAAGAACGGCGACCGTTAGCGCCATAAAACCCTCGGATCTTTCTGCGGCCGAAGCCAAAATTCTGAATGATCAATATTACGAGTATATGGGTACAGGGCCAGCGCCACTGATTAACGTCATCGAGGATATTGATGGTGAATATGTGGGATATGGTGCTTGGTGGGGAGAGGTGAATACGAGCATTCATCATGGACTAGGGTCTCTCGGTGTCATTACCAATGGCAGTATCCGTGATTTACCCGATAGCTCCCCTGGCTTTCAACTGTTGGCAGGCAGTGTTTCCCCGTCACACGCATATATTCATGTCGTTGAGTTTAATCTTGATGTCACAGTGATGGGCATGAAGGTCAAACACAATGATCTTATTCATGCCGATCAGCATGGTGCTGTCGTCATCCCGATTGAGGTTGCAGGTAAAGTAAAAGCAGCGGCAGAAAAAATTGCGGCACAGGAAGCAATTATAATCTCTGCGGCGAGGGAGCCCGGATTCGATATCAACAGGCTGCGACAGGCCTGGAAAGGTGACAAAGAGATCCACTAAATGTCCGCTGGTGAGTGGTTTGGGATGGTCTTTTAGGTATTGCTGTTGTCGATGGCAGCAAAAAGTGACAGATATTTTCGCTAGCAATTAAGGGTCGTCCAGCGCTGACAAAATTGATAACACCGACGCGTGCGCAAGTGCGTCATTCAGCTTGCTGCGAAGCGAGTGAGTGTGCATTACTCCCTGGGTGGTAAGGTCATGACTCGTGCGGCACTGGAATATCTCGAAAAAGAGTGATTCCTGATCCATATTCTGAGACTATTTTGATATCGACAGACACTTGAACTTAATATTTAGGGGAACGTGAAAATGAAAGCAGCAATTTTTAGAGAAGTAGGGCAACCGCTAGAGATTGAAAACATCAGCATCTCCAAGCCCGGACCCCGGGAAGTTCTGGTAAGAACGGCAGCTGCGGGCGTATGTCACAGTGATTTACATTTTATTGAAGGACTTTATCCTGCGCAGACACCCATGGTGTTGGGGCATGAATCCGCAGGGATCGTTGAGCAGGTAGGCTCAGACGTCACCTATGTCAAGCCGGGTGATCACGTCATTACTTGCCTCTCCGTTTTCTGCGGTCATTGTGAGCAGTGTCTGACCGGACACATGTCGTTGTGCTCAAGCGCAGAAGTTCGCCGTGATCAAGATGAAGAACCAAGATTGGCACAGGAAGGCACCTTGGTTAACCAGTTTGCTAATCTGTCGTCTTTTGCGGAACAAATGCTCATTCACGAGCACGCGCTCGTCAAAATTAGAGAAGACATGCCGCTCGACAGAGCCGCGTTGCTGGGCTGTGCCGTGACAACGGGTGTTGGCTCAGTATTTCATACCGCCGCGGTGGAGCCTGGTAGCACCGTTGCAGTGATAGGTTGTGGTGGCGTTGGCTTATCGTGTATTAACGGTGCTGCAATTGCGGGTGCAGGCAGAATCATTGCTATCGACATGGTCGATTCAAAACTTGCCATGGCAAAAGAATTTGGTGCGACAGATATTGTTAACGGTAGCAATGGTGATGCAGTACAACAGGTCATTGAATTAACTGGCGGTGGTGTTCAATACTCATTCGAGGCGATTGGGTTGAAGCAGACGGCGGAAGACGCATTTAATATGCTGCGCGCTGGCGGTGCGGCAACCATCATTGGCATGATTCCCGTTGGCACTAAAATCGAACTCATGGGTGCTGCATTTCTTCAGGAACGCAAGATTCAGGGTTCATTTATGGGATCAAACAGATTCAGAATCGATATGCCCCGATTTATCGATTTCTATCTTCAGGGCAAGTTACATCTCGACCAAATGATTTCTAAGAGAATTCAGTTAGAACAGATTAATGAAGCCTTTGCTGATATGAAGACAGGTGCACTTGCAAGAAGCGTGATTGTATTCGACTAGTATGCTTGTGGCCTTTGGCTACAATGATGTGGTGAGATTGAGTTGACCTAGCAATCGCGACTTGCCGATAGAAAGAAGCGAGCGCGGATATCAAAGCGAGCTTCCCTGTGCCTTTTCATAGGCACGCATGAAGGTCGCTTCTATTCCTCTTCTTTGAGTAAAATCCTGCTCTTCTTATCAGGATATTTGCCCACCAGCGGCTCATAGAATTCCCTAATCCGCGCCATGTCCTCTTTCACTTCTCCGCTAAGCTCAAAGGTAAGTCCCAGACCTGCAACTTTTCGGTCGTAATCAAGATAGCCGCAAACAACTGGAATGTTCGCTTCTAGGGCAATGCGGTAAAAACCGGATTTCCAATATTCTGTGTAAGAACGCGTGCCAGCGGGCGGCACAACGAGATTTGTTCCGTCCGAGTTCCGAATTTGATCCGCAAGCCGCGACACCATGTTTGTTGCTCTGGAACGGTCGACGGGCACACCGCCAAAGTACGTGATCATTTGCGCCAGAACAGGGACAAAAAAACTGTTCTTTACCAGCCAATTTACCCTGATGCCAAAGGAATAAGCCGCGCCTAGCAGGAACAATGCATCCCAGTTGCTGGTGTGAGGTGCAGCGATGATCAGCATATGTTTGCTCTCGGGTACTCCGCCTTCAACTCGCCAGCCGAATATTTTGATCAGAAATCGCCCAAAATAGTATGCGAACCCGCTGCATTTCTGTGCCGGGTGTTGCGGTGGAATTCTTTGCATGTAACGCTTTATCCTTAATTGCTGGTGTCACTAGGTGTTTTTTCCGAGTCCCTTCGCTCAGATGGCGCATCCGTGTTTACAAACCCGAAGATTGACAGAATCGGACTTTCTTTTTTGGAATAAGGGAATTAAATCAGTTGGTGAAGAGTAATTCCTATCAAAAACTTGCGCTTTCGGCGGGAGACAATTAACGCAATGTAGCATCGACCGCGAGTTGCTGCCAGTATTGACGAGTTTAAAAATCGACTAATGGCGACCAGCTGTCTTCAAGAGGCTGTCTTTGATCGGATGCAGCGAAACCCAAGCTCACAATTTCTGGTAAAAGGCATACAATGCGCAAACGAATGCCCAACTTAATTAGGTTCAGGACCATCTCGGATATGACAAGTCGAATCCAATCTATTGTTTTTTTTCTGGCGTTGTCGGTAGCTGTTCAACTCGGCATCACGTTGTCGCATGATGTACACGCGCAGGATGCTGAGGCAATAAACAAACTGCAGAGAGAGGCGGAATCTGCGCTTGAAACAGGTGATGTTGAGCGTGCGCTCGAAAGCTACCTGGCGGCGTTAGCGCTGGAACCAGAAAATGTTGAGTTGTTAGGCAGCCTAGCGGATCTGGCATCAGTCATAGGCATGTCAGATCTGGCGCTGGATTCATTGGTTCAGCGAGCAAATCTATTAGTGCGCCAGGGCAATAAAACGGGCGCCAGAGAAGTGCACGGGCAGATTTCGGCAATTAACGCGCAGATACCGGAGCAAATGGCTGCGCGGTTTGCCGCTATTGGCGAGTACACCGAAGAGCAAGCGTCTGCAGTTGAAAACTGGCAAGTCATGTCATCTGAGTCCATGGCGGCACTCAATAGCGGGGATGTTGAAGGCGCCATCGGTGCTCAAGAAGCAGCGATGCTCATCGTCTCGGACGTTTTTGGTCAGAATCATTGGTTCACAATTTCTGCACACCGAGACCTCGGCTTTGTTTACCGCCAGTCAGGCGCGGCTGAACAGGCTGAAATGTACTATACCCAGGCTTTGAATACCGCAGAGTTATTACTAGGTGCGGAACATCCAAACACTCTGGAAATACAGGAGTTGATTGCAGAGCTCTATTCAGCTGTTGGGCTATCTGAAGAAGCCGCGTTTATGCGGGAAATGATCGCCGGCACATTTGAAGCAACCCTCGGCGCTAGCCACCAATACACCATTTCGGCCCGTTACGGGTTGATAAACGGCGCTGACGCTGCGGTTCAGCATGCTGAAGCACTTGCGATGCGAGATGCACTTTGCACCGATCTCGAATCAAGCCATGGTTTGTTTCACGATGACACATTGACCTGTCTAAAGTCTCTCTCGCTTGCTCAGTTGAGCACCCAGATGTTGGCGGAGGCTGAAAAGTCCCTTGAGATGTCCGTCGGTCGAATGGCTGCTGTTAAAACGAACATTGATGGTGCGTTACTCAGCAGTATGAGCCACTTGGCGGAAGTGTATCACCAGCAAGGCCGCTTTCAGGATAGTGCAAATTTACTCTCGGGCGTAATCCAGACTGCTTTGGAAACACAGAATCTGGAAGTTGCGAACCAAGCGAAAGCTTATCTCGCCCGCCTCTTCAATAGTCAAGGCAAGTTAACTGAGGCTGAACTGATTACCGAGGAAGTGCTCGACTATGCGCTGATCAACTGGATTGATCAGCCGCTTAACATTTACAACCTATTGCTTGAGCTAGGCGCTATTTACCAGGCATCAGGCAAATTGCCTGATGCAGAAGCTACTTTTGAAGAAGCCTATCATGGACTATTGAGAGATTTTGGTGAGTTACATCCCTCAACACTCGTATCGATGAACAATCTTGGCCAGATTTATGAGAAGTCAGGCTTTTATGATGACGCAGAGCCGCTACTGAAAAAGACACTCGAGAAGTATTTAGCAACCTACGGTGAAGAAAATCAAAATGCGCTGCGAGCACGAAACAATCTCGCACTTTTGCACGAAAGCCAAGGTAATTTCCGTGAAGCCGAGCCGCTTTATCAACGTTCTTTGGACGTGATGACGCAGCTCAATGGGGAAAATCACACGGATACGATCGCTGTAAAAAATAATTTGGCTTTCCTTTACATGTTGATGGAAGATTTTGAAAGGTCTGCACCACTGTTCTCTGACGTTAGCGATAGGTGGGAAAATACGCTTGGCGGCCAGCATCAGAAAACGCTAAAGGCAAATAATAACCTCGGCCGTGTTTACCACAAAATGAATCGGTTGGATGAAGCCGAGATAGTGATTAGTCAAACGTTGCAAAGTCGCCAGGACGTGCTGGGCAAAGAACATTTGGATAGCATTCGTTCAATGATCGACCTCGGTGCAGTGTATCTTGACCAAGGCAGGCTACCCGAGGCAGACCAGTTGTTAACCGAAGCGCTGGCGCTTGCTGAGAAAATCCTCGGTACGCTCCATAACTATACCTTCGAGGCGCTGAACGGGCTTGCCGACGTGAAAGAAGCCGCGAATCAACTATCATCCGCCGTTGATCTTCGTGATGAGGGTTTTCAGCGACGCAGCGAGTTTCTTGACCGAATGTTATGGGTCACGGGAGAAAATGCTCGGGAGGGATATATTCGTTTGCACCGTCCTGAATTCAATGACTACATCTCATTACTCAACAAAATTGATTCACCGAACAGTGGCCAGAAAATTATCGATGCGAGCATTCAGCGTAAAGGGTTGTTGTTGAAAGTGACCTCGGAAATTCAACAAATTGCGACGCTATCCGACGATCCTAAGTTGAGATCTATCGCAATTGAATTAGAAATGGCCCGCAAAGAGCTGGCAGCCAGAACACTATCCGGTCCAACGGCTGAAACCAAAGACAACCATGTTGAGGTACTTTATGGTCTTGAGCTCAAGGTCAATGAGCTTCAAGGTCAGCTTGGCCGGGAAAGCGTCCGTTATAGAACTTCGATTGCGCAGGTGAGCGCCGCCGCCCTCGAAGGTGTGCTGGCGGAAGGTAACGCCCTTGTGGACTTTCTGGTATATGAAGAAGAAGGGGAAGCAAAGCTGGTAGCCGGCGTCGCTGTGAAAGAAGGCGACCAAGTGAGGTATGAACTCGTTTCCTATGACGACCGTAAGGCTATCGAAGACATTATCATCGAATATCGGTCGATCATTCAGGATGACAGTGCTGATGAGGATGAACAGCTTGAAATTGGTCTTATCGCTTATGAATTAATCTGGCAACCTGTACAAGAGGTGTTAGGTGATTCGGAATATGTGTATCTGATACCTGATGGCACACTGAACATTCTGCCTTTCAATGCGATGGTTACCGAGGAGGAAGAATATTTAATCCAAGCCTTAGATGTTCATATTTTGACCAGCGCGCGAGATCTTTTACCCAACCAGTACCGCTTGGCTGACGGTCAATACGTAGTGCTTGCAGGCCCGGACTACGATTCCGAAGACGTGGTCAGTGAAGAGGAAATGAGTGCAGCTCAGGGTAAACGGGCTTCGTCTCTTCAGCAAGGCTTGCGCGGCGCTGGTTCTGGTCTGCGCGGATTAAATTTTGCGCCATTACCCGGTGCAGAGCTGGAAGGTCGGATCATCGTTGATCAGGTTGCCGAGAACAATGCCGAAAGAGAGGTGTTCTTCGGTCGTCAGGCAGAGGAACAGGTACTGCTGAATCTCGATAAACCACCGCGAATTTTGCACATGGCGACACACGGGTTCTTTTTGGAAGCTGATGACAATCTTCGGAAGCGGCTCTTGAAGTTACAACGAGGAGCAGACTTGCAGGTGCCTCCCCCAGGTGACAATCCATTACTCCGTGCGGGACTGGCTTTTGCCGGCATCAACACTAATGCGCAGTTTTTAGGTGACATCGATACAGCCAATGACGGCGTGTTAACGGCGCTTGAGGTCCTTGGGTTAAATCTTTCGGGCACCAGATTGGTCGTGCTTTCTGCCTGTGAAACCGGTCTTGGTGAAATACATGAGGGGGAGGGTGTTTATGGCCTGAGGCGATCGTTTCAGGAAGCGGGTGTTGCCGAGGTGATCAGTTCATTGTGGGAAGTGAGTGATGCTGGAACGCAGGCGCTCATGACAGATTTTTATGATCGACTCTTAGGCGGTCAACCGGCACGTGAGGCACTAAGAGATGCCCAATTGGCATTACTTGACTCTCCTGAATGGGGATATCCTTACGTTTGGTCTGCATTCATGATCGTGGGGAGTTATGAATCCGCCGGGTTTACCGTCCAATAGTCGAAAAATCACTTTCATAGTGCCGCAATGATTGAATGCAGCGATTTAATTGGCTTTAAGTGAACTAAATAACCGTTTGCCAAGTGTTGATATTCACTCGTATGTTGTAATATTGCAAAAAAATACAGCAATGCTTGAGTGAGAGTGGTTAATTGATTAAACAAGCCGGTATGTTTCTTGTTTGCAGCAGCATATCCATAGGACTCGCGGCGCAATCCCTGACCGATGCGATAGAAATGACACTCCGCACCAATCCGGATATTCTCGTCAGTAAATATGGCGTTGAAGCCGCTCAACAGCTTCACAAGCAGGCCAAAGGCGCTTATCTGCCATCCATTGATCTGGCGCTTGCTGGCGGTTATGAGAATTCTGACAATACAACTACCCGCGCGACCCCTCTAAACGAAATTGACCTGACCAAACAGGAAAAGAGTATTAAGGTTACCCAGCTTATCTACGATGGTTTTGCTACGAGCAATCTGATTAAACAACAAAGCGCACTCATTGATTCAGCAGCGGCGCGTTTGGGCTCGAGTCAGGAAAATGTTTCGCTTCGGGCCGTTCAGGTCTATCTGGAAATGTTGCGACGGAAAAAAGTTGTAGATCTTACTCAGGAGAACCTGAACCAACATGAGCAGACGCTCAGTAAAATTGAGGAACGGTTCGGCAGCGGGGTAGGTACCAAGGTTGATGTGGTCCAGACTCGAGGACGGCGTGCCCAATCCAAAAGCAATTTGTTGCTGGCAGAACGTGACGTGAAGAACGGTAACGCCGAGTTCTTCCGAGTTGTGGGTGAATACCCGCAGGAAATCAGTGAACCGGCGGTCGTCAAGGGTCTGCCCGGAACGCTAGATGAAGCCATTCAAAGTGCGATGATGAATAACCATGGCTTAAAAGCGGCTGAGGCTGATTTGCTGGCAGCGATTGCGGGTAAGAAACAGGTACGGGGAAGTTATCACCCAAGGTTTGACCTTGAGATTGGTGCCTCACGCAATGCTGATACCGACGGTGTTGTTGGCGAAAACAATGATGAGACTGCGGTGATTCGCATGTCTTATAATTTGTACAGGGGCGGAGCCGATAAGGCGAGAGAGAACGAAGCCGAAGCACGTGAATTTGCAGCGAGAGAAACCGTCAGAAGTATACGCAGAGCCGTGGAAGAAAATGTGACGCTGATCTGGAATGAATTGGAAGATATTCTGCAACGTCTCGAGTATCTCAAAGCCCACGTAACGTCGACGGAGGAGGTATTGGTGGTTTATAACGAGCAGTTGTCTCTAGGCAAACGTACTTTGCTCGACTTACTTGATATTCAGAATGAGCTTCTACGGGCGAGAGTTGCCTATATTTCAGGACAGTATTCCGAAAAGTTAGCCCGGTATCGGGTGCTTGCAAGTACCGGTAGGATGCTTGAAACAATGGGCATTGAGCCGGAAGATTAGGCTGCTATCTCTTCACCCTTGACTTATATCCAGGTGTAAACTTTATACAGGGCTACCGTTTCGACGCTTCGCCCATTTATATTTCAGACTTATCTTCTGCAGTTTGGTTGTTTTTAGTGGTCTACAAGGGGGCGCTA
>Ga0206677_10002196_pt1 | contig 17521 bp, 18 predicted proteins | sample M130m12015metaG_FD_155475 | JGI IMG/M metagenome (GOLD analysis project Ga0206677, IMG submission 155475) | Ammonia-oxidizing marine archaeal communities from Monterey Bay, California, United States - M1 30m 12015 | ecosystem: Environmental > Aquatic > Marine > Intertidal zone | place: USA...
TACTTTCACAGAATCTGCCAAAATTGGTGGACAGACAATTCTTCCCGGCACTTATGCAATCTATACCATTCCTGGTGAAGATCTTTGGACAATTATTATTCATTCAAACACAACCCTTAGAAGTATTGCTGGAGATGCTTACAAATCAGCTGACGATATATTTAGGTTTGAAGTAAAACCCATAAAAACAATGAACTATGTAGAAAGCTTTACCATGCAATTTGCAACACTCACATCAGACTCTTTAGAACTTCAACTTGTTTGGGAAAACACCTTAATTTCAATTCCTATGAAGCTAGAAGTAGCCAGCCAAATAGAGCAACAAATGACTGAGTTTATGAAAACTCCAGAAAGTATTCCTCATAGAACCTACTTTGAAGCTGCCCAATATTATAGTAACAATGGCAAAGATTTAAATGAAGCACTCGATTTTATTGATAAAGCGCTTGAAAAAAGTCCAGAAAATTTTCGTTATGGCTTACTAAAAGCAAAAATACAAGCCAAAAATAATGATGGAGAAGGGGCTTTAATAACTGTTAAAATTGCGTATCAATGGGCAAAAAATAAGAATAATGCCAATTATATAGAGCAAACAAGGTTATTTTGGGATTCACTATTAACAAAAAAGTAATGTTAGACCTTTATCAAATAGATGCTTTCACAAATACTGTTTTTGGTGGAAATCCGGCCTGTGTAGTTCCTTTAACTTCTTGGCTTCCTGATGAAACCTTACTAAAAATTACACAAGAAAATGCCGTTGCAGAAACTGCCTTTTTTGTTCCAAAAGGAGATAAATTTCATTTGCGATGGTTTACTCCAGAAATTGAAATGGATTTATGCGGACATGCAACCCTAGCAACTGCACATTGCTTAAAAAAAATTTTAAAATATCCTTCAAACAACATTATTTTTGAGACGGTGAGTGGAGACTTAACTGTTTGTGTAAGAGATGATTTTTATTTTTTAAATTTTCCGTCAAGAATGCCTGTTCCTGCACAACTTCCTAAAATCATAGAAAAATCTTTAAATATTGCACCAAAAGAGGTGTATAAATCTAGAGATTATGTTTTAGTGTATGATACTGAAGAAGAGATAAAAAATATTAAAATTAACAGGCAGGTATTTGACCAAATAAATCTAGACACTGGTGGGGTAATTGTTACCTCTAAAGGAACTACCTGCGATTTTGTATCACGTTTTTTTACCCCACAAGCATCTATTTTAGAAGACCCCGTAACTGGTTCTGCTCATTGTTCTCTTATTCCTTTTTGGGCAAAGAGACTTCATAAAAAAGAACTCACTGCGCTACAACTCTCCAAAAGAAGAGGCACATTAAATTGCTTAGATAAAAACCATAGAGTTATTATTAGTGGTCAGGCAAGAACCTATTCTATTGGTAAATTATGGATTGAATAAACTAGAAGTCTAACTATATTTCACCTTGCGAAATGCACGCATGGCTTCTTTGTATTTTATATACGTGGTTTTATCTTCTATGTTTTTAATATAGTCTTTTGCTTTTCTGAGTTGCGCTACAGCGTCTGAATAACCGTGTAAAAAACAGATCAAACAATTTTTGGGAAGTCTTGGCACATCTTCATATTCTAATACAGAAAGAGGCGCGTCTTTTTCAATTTTTGAAATAATAGTGGTGGTGTTTTGATAAATATGCTGAATCATGACATCATCAAAACGAGGAGATTCAAATAAAAATTCTGTAACAATATCATGTTTCCCGTTTTCTTTAAAATTGATAATTGTTTTTTCTAGAGGATAGTATTTCTCTTGAGCATCTAAGCCTAGTACAATATATTCTGTAATGATAAAAGAATTTTTATTATAACTAATTTGCACCTCATCTAGCGATGAAAAAAACAATCTTACCTGTTCGTTTATTAATTCAATATCTACCCTTGTAAAAAATTCTTCATCATTAATATGCTTTTTTTCTCCTGCCCAACATAATACAAATTGCTCGTTAAAAACCTTGTATTGAGGGTTGTATTCTGGCTTGTGGTTATTAAAAAAATCAAAAACTCCAGCCAATGTTAATTCTATGTTGTTGTTGGCGTTTTTTTCTATGGCTTCAACAATTCTTTTATTGGTGTCTCTTAGCTCAAAATTTTTAGAAGCTGGCATAGAATTACTGCCTCTTCTATAGAAAATAGTTTCTCTTCTATACTTCCATGCGTTTTTAAGTAGTGAGGTAATGTGGCTGTTAGGATGTATTGTTACTAGCCCAATAACCTTGTGTCTGGGTAAACTTGGAAACGGAACATTTTCATAAGTAATTTTAGGTGGATTTTTTAAGTAAGCATTTACCAGGTTTTGTATTTTACTATCATCATAAAAATCAACTCCAACAATCTTATTTTCTTCGTCTTCAACCCCTATGATAATATAAGAGTTATTATTCGGATTAGAATTAGACAGTGCACAGAGGTGTTTTAAAAATTTGGCCTTGCCTTCTTTTCTGTTCAAAGAGAGCTTCATCTTTTTATCATAAAAACTATTCTCGTCATTATGACTGAGTAAGTTTTTAATTAAAAGACGTTTATTAATCATTGTTACGGAACTTTATGACCCTGACACTCTACCAATAAAGTAAACCAATCTTCTAGGTCTAACTCAATATCTAATGCTTTTACTGCGTTTTGTAATCGAACTTTTGATGTTGTTCCAACAACAGGTATTACTCCTGATGGGTGTTTTAAGATCCAAGCTAATAATAATTGATCCTCTGTTGCATTGTATTTTTTAGTGAGTACATCCAATACTTTTTTTATTCGTTTGTTTGCTGCATTTGTTTCTTTAAAATAAGATCCTAAAGGACTCCATGACATCGGTATTACTTCTTTTTGTAATAACTGATCTAAGATCCCGTTATGCATTGCTGAATATTGTGTTAAAGAAAATTCTATTTGATTTACAGAAATGGAAGTTGTTTGATCTATTAAATTGAATTGAGAAGGTGTAAAATTAGAAACTCCAAAATCAATAATTTTTCCTGTCTCTTTTAATATTGAAACGGCAGCTGCAATCTCAGTTGGATGCATAAGTGGGCTGGGGCGATGAAGTAATAATAAATCTAAGTAATCTGTTTGTAAATCTTTTAATGACTTTTCTACACTCCAAATAATATATTCTTTAGAATAGTTATAGTGTTTTATCCCATTGTCTCTAGTGCCTCCGTCATGCTGAATCCCACATTTAGAAATTAATTGAATGCGTTCTCTTTCTATACCGCTTTTAGCGAAAGCTTTTCCAAATTGGTGTTCTGTGGTATATTCACCATAAATATCTGCATGATCAAAAGTAGTGATGCCTGCCTCTAAGCTGGTGGTTATTTGAGCAATCATTTCTTGAGTAGAAAATTGTCTTCCCCATGCTCCCCAAGACATACAGCCTGCTATAATTTTAGAATATGTACTCATTTATTTTTTATTAATAATGGTGGCACTTGCCTGTGCAGATGGAAACACCACCAAATCTTCAATATTTATATGATAAGGTCTGGTAATTACAAAATGAATAATCTCTGCAATATCTTCTGGCTGTAGCGCTTTATAGCCTTGGTATACTTTTTTTGCTCTTTCTGTATCACCTTTAAAACGAACATCTGAAAATGCTGTTTCTACCAACCCAGGGTGTATAGCGCTTACCCGAATATTGTATTGATTTAAGTCCATTCTCATTCCTTTATTAATAGCCTCTACGGCAGACTTAGACGCACAATAAACATTGCCTTTCGGATACACTTCTTTTCCTGCAGTAGATCCAATATTAACAATAAAGCCAGTATTTTTTTCAATCATTTTAGGTAAGATTGCTCTAGATACATATAACAATCCTTTTACATTAATATCTAACATTGTATCCCAGTCATTAATATCTCCCTCTTGTATAGAACTCATTCCATGAGCATTCCCCGCATTGTTAATTAACACATCTATGTCTCTAAAATTTTCAGGAAGACTTTCTATTGCAGAAAAAACAGCCTCTTTGTCTCCTACATCAAACTGTAAAGTAGTAATGGCTGTTTGTTTGCCAAGAGTTTGTTTTAATTCTTTTAATCGATCCTGATTTCTTCCACAAAGAATTAACCTATAGTTGTGTTTTGCTAAAAATTCTGCAGTTGCTTTTCCTATTCCTGAGGTAGCTCCTGTAATAAATACAGTTAAATCCATGAATTTGTTTTGGATTAAAGATAACAGATTTTCATGAGATGTACCATCACAATTATTTTAGAAATACTAATTTTTGGGTAGAAAAAAACCGCTCTACCTCTAGAGCGGCATCCTTCTTGTTGGTTATAAAGAACAACCAACCAAGAATCAACTAACCAAAACCTTGTTATGACTTACTTTTTTCTTTTTTCTTTCTTATTATCTTAGTTCGTTTTCTTCCTTGTTTACTTACAGTTGTTGTCGAACCTTTTTCACCTCTTAGAAGTTGAATAAACCCTCTTCCTGTAAACTCATAGATTGTTTCTGAACTAAGATGAAACAATTCTATTCTTTGATCATTGACAACAGTTAATTCAAATTCTTCAACATCTCCTAACTCATAATTAAGTGTAAGCATTTTTAAGTTTTCAAACCCTACAACATCAAAAACCTCATAATTGCCAGTGAAATCCCAAAATAAATTATCAATATTTGTGCCAAACGAATCATGAGAAGAATAAAATGTTGTATTATTTTCTGGTGTAAATTGTAAGTAATGTTCATTATCAAATGGGTTTGGAGTACCTGCTACACTAATAGCTGTTCTTTCCCAAGCCGTGTATTCTTGTAAAAAATATTCTATATTATCATAAAATAACATATCATAATCAAATTCATCTGCCTGATAACCAATAAGTACATAGCTTACATTTTGAACTGTATCAAAGATTCTTATTTCATTTAAAGATAGCTGTACCACCTCAAAATCATGTCTCCCATCTATATCGTGAAATGTTTCTAAGTAGGTTCCAAAAGTATCATAATTTCCTACCTGAATACCAAGACCGTTTCCTGTAAAACCAACATCTACAATATTGTTGTTAGCATACATATTTCCATTGGCAAAAGACAAGGTAAATGCAATTGATACAAATGGAACATCGCCATTACCAGAGGTTCTATGAATATCTACATACCATAAATCATAACTAGACATTAACTCTCCTAAAGAAATAGAGTTGTCTAAGGTGTCATCTGTTACTGTACAAGAGCTAAAAAAAGCGCTGCTTATAAACAAAACTAAGAGTAATTTGAAGATTTTCATGAGGTCTGTTTTATTGGTTATAAGGTATTGTTTTCAAATTGCGTGCCAAAAATAAAAAGAGCATAAAACATTTTAATTTAATGTACAAAAAAAGAGCGCATCTTATAGATGCGCTCTTTTTAATATATACTCTTGTTGTTAGTTTTTTAATGCCTCTGCTCCTCCGACGATTTCTAAAATTTCATTGGTAATTGCAGCTTGTCTAGCTTTGTTGTAAGTTAATAGTAACTCATCTCGTAATTCAGTAGCGTTATCTGTTGCTTTATGCATTGCAGTCATACGAGCTCCGTGTTCTGCAGCAAAACTATCTCTAACAGCCTTATATAATTGTGTCTTTAATGATTTAGGTATTAACTCTAAGACAATTTTTTCTTTAGATGGTTCAAAAATATAATCCGCAGATGCGTTGGTATCTCCTTCTGAAGGTTTAATAGGCAAGAATTGCTCTACTTGTGGAATTTGAGTCGCTGCATTTTTAAACCTATTGTAAATAATTTCTATTTTATCATAGGTTCCATCTACATATAAATGCATGATTTTTTCTGCAACTTCAGCAACCTTTTCAAAGGTTAACTCATCATAAATATTATTTCTAGTATCTATGACAGGATATGTTTTTGATAAAATATCATTTCCTTTTTTACCGATTGTAAGCAGATCTACATGAATGTCTTGATAGTTTGCTGTAATGTTTTGAACTGTTTCTTTAATTACAGAAGAATTAAATCCACCACACAAACCTCTATTTGAGGTAACAACCACTAGCAATACTTTTGAAAGATCTCTTTGCTTAGAATACGCTCCTCCAGCATCACTATCTAATGTTGCGCTTAAGTTTTGTAATAACTCAGTTAATTTAGAAGAATAAGGACGCATGGCTGTGATAGCATCTTGTGCCTTTTTTAACTTTGCAGCAGAAACCATTTTCATGGCACTGGTAATCTGCATTGTAGATCCAATGGACGATATTCTATTACGTATTTCTTTTAAGTTTGCCATTTCTAAATCTTTAAGCGTTTAGTATTTAAGCAAATTTTGCTGAGATTTCTTTTGCAGCACTTTCTAGTGTTGCAATTACTTCGTCTGTTAACTTACCTGACTTTAAAATATCTAAAACATCTCTATGCTTCGCATTTAAATAATCAATATAGTCTCTTTCAAATTCTTTTACTTTTTTTACAGGAACATCTTTTAACAAGTTCTTAGAACCTGCATAAATAATAGCTACCTGATCTTCTACTGTAAAAGGATCGTTTTGTGCTTGTTTTAAAATTTCAACATTTCGTTGTCCTTTTGAAATTACATTCATTGTAGCTGCATCTAAATCTGATCCAAACTTAGCAAACGCTTCTAATTCACGATATTGTGCTTGATCTAACTTTAAGGTTCCAGATACTTTTTTCATAGATTTAATCTGAGCGTTTCCTCCTACACGAGATACTGAAATACCTACGTTAATAGCCGGTCTAACCCCTGAATTAAATAAATCTCCATCTAAGAAAATTTGACCATCTGTAATAGAAATTACATTGGTTGGAATGTATGCAGATACATCTCCTGCTTGTGTTTCAATAATTGGCAATGCCGTTAGAGACCCCCCACCTTTTACAATTGGTTTTAAAGGATCTGGCAAATCGTTCATTTCGCTGGCAATCTTATCATCATTAATTACTTTTGCAGCTCTTTCTAATAATCTAGAGTGAAGATAAAATACATCTCCAGGGTAGGCTTCACGTCCTGGTGGTCTTCTTAATAATAAAGAAATCTCACGATACGCTACTGCTTGTTTAGATAGATCATCATATATAATTAATGCTGGTCTTCCTGTATCTCTAAAGTATTCTCCAATAGCAGCTCCAGCAAATGGTGCATATACTTGCATTGCTGCAGGATCTGATGCATTTGCAGCAACAATTGTGGTATAAGCTAAAGCACCTCTTTCTTCTAGCATGTTTGCAATCCCTGCAACAGTAGATGCTTTTTGGCCAATAGCCACATAGATACAGTACACTGGTTGCCCTGCATCATAAAATTCTTTTTGGTTTAAGATGGTGTCTAAAGCTACAGTAGATTTACCTGTTTGACGGTCTCCAATAATTAACTCACGTTGACCTCTTCCTACAGGAATCATAGCGTCAATAGATTTAATACCTGTTTGTAAAGGTTCTGTTACAGGCTCACGATAAATAACTCCAGGAGCTCTTCGCTCTAAAGGCATTTCATAGGTTTTACCCTCTATAGGCCCTTTACCATCTATTGGGTTTCCTAAAGTATCAACTACACGTCCAACGATTCCTTCTCCTGCTCTTAAAGATGCAATTCTCTCGGTACGTTTTACGGTAGATCCTTCTTTAATAGAAGTTGAAGCTCCTAATAAAACAACTCCTGCATTGTCTTCTTCTAGGTTTAATACAATTCCTTCTAGTCCGTTATCAAACTCAACTAATTCTCCGTATTGTACATTAGATAATCCGTACACACGAGCAATACCATCTCCTACTTGTAGAACACTTCCTACTTCTGCAAGTGATGCGTTTGCGTCAAAATTTGTTAATTGTTGCTTTAAAATTGCTGAAACTTCAGCTGGTTTAATTGCCGCCATCTGTTATAATTTGATGTATAATTAAATTTTTGGAATATAATGACTGTTGTCAAATTCCTTTCTTAATTCGTTTAAATGATTAGAGATACTTGCATCGTATTGCACATCTCCAACCCGTAATATAAACCCTCCTAAAATAGCCGGGTTTACACTATTTTCTAAGCTTGCCTTATTGCCTGTTAATGCAATAATTTTTGCCATTACTTTTGTTTCTAATTCTTCTGTTAAAGGAACTGCAGTAGTAACTTTTGCTACTTGTATTCTCTTTAAAAAATCATATATTATTGAGTATTGTTTCGCAATGGATAGCAACATACTCATTCGTTTATTTTCTTGTAATAAATCAAACATTCCTAAAGAAACAACATGTATTTTTCCAGCAAACAAGCTATTTAATACTTTTTTCTTATCTGAAGATTTAATCACCGGACTTTTTAGCATGACACCCAAATCTAGATTCTCAGAAATGGTTGCTGCAATTAACTGCATATCTGCATTCACTTCTGTTTCAGCCGAAGTTTCTTTGGCTAAATTCAAAATTGCTTTTGCGTATCTTAATGCGGGTCTTGCGTCTTTCATGCTCTTAGCTTAACTTAACTTCTTTTAAAATTTCTTCAACCAACTTAAGCTGATCGTCTTTAGAAGCTAATTCTTTTTTAATAACTGTTTCTGCAATACCAATAGATAATTCTGCTACTTGATTTTTTAATTCCGCTAAAGCTGCTTGTTTTTCTTGCTCTATAGATGTTAGCGCATTGTCTATTAATTTGGCCGTAACTTCTTTTGCTTCCTCTTTTGCATCAGAAATCATTTTGTCTTTAATATCACGAGCATCTTTCATCAATGCATCTCTTTCTGCCCTAGCGTCTTTTAACAATTGCTCGTTACTAGCGTTTAAGTTCTGCATTTCTTTCTTTGCTTCTTCAGCAGAAGCCAGGGCATCTTTAATACCTTCTTCTCTTTCGTTTACCGAATTTAAGATTGGTTTCCAGGCAAACTTTTTTAACAATAAGACCAGTCCTACAAAAAGAACTAGTTGCCAAAAAAATAATCCTACAGAAAAGTCTTCGATTAATTTATCCATAATATCTAATGTATGCTTTTTTAAATATTTTTGTTTAATGAAAATAATAGGTCATAGCCAACCGCCAGACCTATTACTTTAAAAATCTTAGCTTATACTGCAAATAATGCAGCAAATCCAATACCTTCAATTAAAGCTGCTGCAATAAGCATCGCTGTTTGGATTTTCCCAGTCGCTTCTGGCTGACGAGCAATTGCTTCCATTGCTTTTCCACCAATTTGACCGATACCGATACCAGCTCCGATTACTACTAATCCTGCTCCGATAAAATTTAAACCTTCCATAATATATATTTAAAATTAAAAATTTGTTTTTGTAATCATCTTAATGATGATCATGTTCTTCCACTGCCGACCCAAAATAAAGCGCAGACAACATTGTGAAAATATAGGCTTGCAAAGCCGCTACTAATAATTCTAGTATTCCTAATACCATTGCTAGTAAAAATGACAATGAACCACCCAACCAATTTTGAGCTATAAAAATCATTCCTAAGATACTCATCAATACAATATGTCCTGCTGTAATATTAGCATACAAACGTATCATTAAAGAAAATGGCTTAATGAAAGTTCCTAACAACTCTATTGGCATTAAGATAAACTTCATTGGTGTAGGAACTCCTGGCATCCAGAAAATATGCTTCCAATAATCTTTTTTAGCGGTAAATGTGGTAAGTAAATAGGTAAGTATTGCCAAACAAAATGTGATGGCAATATTATTAGTTACATTAATTCCTAAAGGAGTTAATCCAAATAAATTAATGATCCAAATAAAGAAAAATACCGTAAGTAAATAGCTCATGTACCTTTTGTAATGCTTTTCTCCAATATTTGGTCTAGCAATATCATCACGAATATAAATAACTATCGGCTCTAGTAAGCGCCCCATTCCTTTTGGCATAGATTCATTTTTCTTGTATGCTCTTGCCATACGGCTAAACATAAAAAACATAAGTAAACCAACCATCATCACAGTAAATACATTTTTTGTTATAGAAAAATCTAATGGCTTGGTGTTGGTTGCGTGATGTGCTTCGTCAAAAATAATTGTTCCTGCAGCATCTGTTTTATAAATCTTACCATGATCTAACTTATAGTAGTTTTCTCCAGATTTTGCAACTGTTTCACCATGGTGAAATTTTGAAGACATAAAAATAGTTAAACCATCATCCCATAAAATAACTGGTAAAGGAAAACCAACATATATGTGCTCTCCTTCGTCGCTTGTGTATGAAAACAAGCTAAAATCATGCGAATCTAAAAGGTGATGAGGAATATACTCTTCTACTTCTTTTTCTCTTTGCTCCTTTGTCTTTTCAGTATGGAGAGTCTTTTCGTCTATTGTTTTTCTATCATCATTTGCAAAAATTGCAATAGAGAATAAAAAGAAGACTAAGGTTAACGCTTTTACAGTTATTTTTCTATGCATTTCACTCTAAATAATAGTGGCTTAAAAATCGATGCAAATGTAAGTTTTTATCCCAAAAAGAAAAACTATTTTAAACTTTATTTTACTGGTTTTTTGACAATAGCAAACACTGTTTAGTGTTAGATTTTATTTAACCATTTAGAGAGGCTAAAAATCTCTGTAAGATGGGTAAAAAAGTACGGTACAAAAAAAACTAAAAATTCTGGCTTTGAGATCTGACCGTCTGAATAAAACGGCTTGTATAATAAGAAAATAAAAAAACCTAATTTAATAAAGCTACCCATTAAAAAAATATACCCTAATTCATTTTTAAACTTATTTCTTAAAAAAAACAGCATCAAAAAAACAAATATTGACAATAGAATATTAGCACTGTATGATATTAGTATTTTATTATTAAAAAGAGGAAGTCCAAAGGAGTGTAGGGCCAATATGTGAAGCATAAATACCACACCTGTTATTACAATGATTCTACATAAAAACCCTAAAAGTACCTGATTCATTAAGAATTAATTCTATTCAATTGCTTTAGTGTGAGGTATAAAGAAATCCCAACACCCATTAATGTAGCGATAATAACATAAGCTCTAGCTCCATTGTTGTAGGTGTTATCTAGCCATTTACCTAGCATCACAAATAGGTAGATTGTTGCTCCCATTTGAAAAGCAACTCCTGTAAGTATGAGTGCGTTTTTAAGCGGTTTTTTCTGCGAGGGTTTTTGATTGCTCATTTTGGTTGAGTTCTTTTATTGCTCCTTTCATAGAACAAGATGCATTAAATGTTGCTCCTGGCTCTACAGATAGTTTTCCGATAACTACATCTCCAGAAATAATAGCAGTTGCTTTAATTGTTAAGGTTTCTTGTACAAGTAGTTCTCCAGAAAACTTCCCTTCTATATCAGAATTTACTGCATCTATTTTTCCTTTTACAGAACCATCAATGCCAATAATAACGCGTCCTTTTGTTTTGATATTACCTTCTAAAGTTCCATCTATTCTAAAATCTCCTTCAGAGATAATATCTCCGATAATAGCAGTATTTTTTGCGACAACATTTATTTCCATGACCTTGGTTTTTTGTGTTTTTTCTTTGTTGCTAAACATAGACATTACTTTTTGAGTCTTTTCATAATTTCTAAAGCTTTTTTACCTTGCTCTGTTTGCGAATAATCTACCGCAACTTTCTCTAGGGCAGCAATATACGAATCTTTATTTTGATATTTGCCTATTGCATATGCTTTTAATAATTCAAATTTAGACATTAGAATAGACTCCTCTTCAAGAGTTGGGATTGTCATGTTTATAAAACAAATCACATCTTCAAAAAAATTATCTTTATACAAACGGTAGGCTATTTCATATACTTCAGAATCTTCATCTACCTCTTTCTCTTTTGAAAGTTTAATTTCTGGATTTAAAATAATTTTCGCAAAAGGAGAGTCTGAGTATGAATTTAGAATAAGGTTCTTGTACTCCGTTGCTTTTGTATTTTCACTCAACAAGTAGAGTTGATACAAATGATAATTTGCTGGCAAAATTAATTCTTTATTAGGCTTAGAGGCCAATAGCCTTTCTAGGTTTTTAATGGATTTTGGTCTGTTTTTAAACTGTTCTTTATAAATTAATCCTAATTCAAATAAGGCATTATTTCTATCAAAGACTAGAGAGTCTATTTCTTTTTCTGATGAGGGAACTGTTGCTAAATAGGTAGAGATTTCATAGCGTGCTATTTTTTGATTGATAATAATCTCTTCTTCCGTTGTATCACTAGTAATAATAGATTTGTCTGATCTTCTCCAGTTATCTTCTAGAGGTCTACTGCCCCAAACACGTCTAAATTCTCCTTTTCCAAACCCCAAAGATTGTACGTTGTAGAAATACCATTTTCCTTTAGTTTCTGTTGATTGTGTTCCTCCACCAAAAGAACTTCCAAAAGAAATTTCATTTAGTTTTCTTTGCACCAACTCTTCATCTTCTTTTTTAATTTTCTCTATATAGGTCTCAAAATATTGTTCTAATTGATCTTTTGGTAGGGCAGCAAGACTAAGAATACTATCATTCCTTTGAAGAATTTCTTCATATTTTGTTAAAGACTTTAGGTTCTTAGCCCTTCTTTCAATTCTTTTTATTCTTAAAGTTTGTTTGTTTTTTGCTACTTGCAATATACTATCATAATAAGCACTTGCTGTTACATAGTCTAAATTCTTAAAATAAATATTGGCTAACTTTTCATAACTATATGTTTTTTGTTTAGCCCCTCCTTGCTTAGCTCGTAATGAGTTGTTATAATTTAAAACTGCAAGATTAACACTGTCTTTTTTTTCCTGTAAAACAGCTATCTGATAATAAATTTTATCTAGGTAAGGTCTGTTATCTCGGTTTTTAATTAACTTTTTATATCGTTCTATAATTGCTAACGAACTAGAATCTGAAACTGAGTTTTTAGCTAATTCTATTTCGGCGTGTATTCTGAACTTATAAGGAGCCTGCTTAAAATTAATTAATTTTTTAAAAACAATAGAAGCAGTATCTTTTACTCCATCTAAACCATACAACTGTCCTAAAACGAATAGGTTTCTGGCTTTTTGAACTTTGTTTTTTGAGGTTTCTGTAGCTTGCCATAAATATTTTCTCACTAATTCTATAGTGTCTGCTTTGCTAAAGGCCATGGCCAAGGTGGTAGTTGCCTCTTCTCTTATTAAATCAGATAAATCTGGTTTCCTAAGAAGAATTTCTAGTGTTTCTATAGCTAACTCTTCATTCTCTAATCTAATATGAGCTTTAGCCCTCCAAATTTTTGTTTCGTTAAGTAAACTTGCGTTTGGGTAGTTGGAAATGATATAATTATACGCATCTATTGCAGGGATAAAACGCTCTGTGTAATACCTAGATTTCCCTAGTAGCAAATAAGCATCATCAATTTTTTTATTACGTTCTTTTCCATAAATATTCATGGAATGTTTTTGAATTGCTTTTACTGCTTTTTGCTCTGCTATATCAAAAGGTGTTAAAGATTCTTCTTGCTCTGGGCTTTCCTGAAATCCTTTTCCTGATTTATTTGAGGAGGAGGATAGTTTTGGAAGTCTAAACTTTTTGTTTTTAAATGTTAGAGGCTCTATGGGTAGTAATTCAAAAAAATCATCTTCATACGATGCATTAATCTCTTGAAGCCCCTCATTAAAAGCAACTCCCCCATTGAACAAAATGTTATATTGAGTAGTAAGTGCGTTGTAATTTCTATTTAAAAATGCATCTTTCTTTGTACTACAAGAAAAAATGAGCAGTAGCACACCTAAAAACCCTATTTTTTGACTGTTTTTCATGAAATATAACGCTGTTTACTACAACAGATTCTGAATAAATATATTGCAGTACAGGCTGTAAAAATAGCAATAAAACTGATACTTGCTTTTTTAAACCGCAAAATAGCGTTCTAACTCTTGTAGCGTTTCTGCAGAAGTTACAATATCTTTAACTACAGCACCCTTATCTAAAACCACTATGCGCTCGCAAACTTCGGTCACATGGCTTAAATCATGGCTAGACACTAAAACAGTAATTTCTTTGTTTTCGGTGAGTGTTTTTAAAATTTTCTTTAAGCGTATTTGTGTTGTTGGATCTAGGTTGGCAAAAGGTTCGTCTAGAACAACTACCTGAGGGTTTCCCATCATGGCGGCCACAATACCTACTTTTTTCTGATTCCCTTTACTTAGGTCTCTTAAATACTTTTTCTTTTCTAGAACCTCTTCATTAAAAAACTCGTCAAATTGACTTAAAAAACTTGTTACATCAGCTTTATTCATTCCTCTTAAATCTCCAATGAATTGAAAATATTCTTCGGGAGTTAAGTAGCTTATTAAAAAACTCTCATCAATAAAAGAGCCTGTAAATGTTTTCCATGCTTCACTTTTATGAACAGAGATATCGTTAGTAACAATAGCACCTGTAGTTGGCCTAATTAAATCTAGTAGAATATTAAATAATGTTGTTTTTCCTGCTCCGTTGTTCCCTACCAATCCAAAACTTTGTCCTGTAGGAATTTCAAGAGCATCAATGTTAAGAACCTCTGCTTTTCCGTATTTTTTTGAAACTGTATCTATTGTAATCATTATTGTTTTTTATTTAAAAATTATGCTTCTTTTCCAAAAGCGTTAATCATAGCGTATTTGTCTCTTATATATTTTTTCTCGATGAAGTTCATGAAGTAATTTTTTAAAATTAATCCTAAAACACCAATGGCAGCAACAACAAAGAAACCCGAGTTATAGCCAATAAATTTGTTAAAAACCCAAAATAAAAGCATCGGGAACAACATTAAAGGAATAATAACAAGAAATTGTGTAGCGCTTGTTCCTTGTGTGTTTCCAAAACCTCCTTTTGTTAGGTCTATTCGTTTTCTGTTAAATGACCCGGCATACAATAAAAAAAGTGAATTAAAACCAATATTAAATACTGCTCCTGCAGTAATCATTAAAAAAATCTCTGTGCCAAAATATAAATAGGGGAAGCTTAATAAGTAAAGTAACGCTGTCATTGAGACCATTAAAACCCATTTTGATTCTAAAAATTTACGATAACTAAAATTCTGACTCATTAACAACTTATAATGTGCACTATCCCAAGCAGGAATAAACTGCCCATAGTTTAAAGCAAAACCTCCAGTAATAAATAAAGAAGCAAACATTAGCATGGCAGGCATATCTCTATAAGTCTTTTGTGTGAAAAAAATTAAGCCATAAAAAAGGAATAAAAAAGACATTAAAAAAACAGTTTTTGTTCTTTTATTTCTCCAAATTAACCGGATATCATTTTTTATAAAAGGGGCTACGTCACCTAGTCTATCTGCCCATGATAAATCTACTGATTTCGCCTCCGCGACTTCCTCTAAAATACCTTCGTCTAAATAAACCTGAGCCCTAAGTTTTTTGTAATTTAATTGATATAAAACAACTAAAATTAGTAGTGAAATAATGGCATATATTGGTGTTGCATAAACTGCATCAAAAACCTGCCCTCCAATGCTGGCAATATTATAAACATTAAATTGATGCAATGCAATTAAAGATCCTAATAATCCTAGAATTAATGCAAAAGCAGCATTGCTTTTATTAATTAAAAAATTTAAAAAATTCACAGACTGAATCATTAAAATCATAGTGAACAACCACCCTAAAACACCTGTGGTATGATACCCTTCTATTATTAAAACAATCGCAAAAGGAATATAAAAAAACAACGCTAAAATATTAAAGGCTGAAAATGCAGACTTCCTCAAAACATAGTTCACCAAAGAACTTTTTTTAATTGGGATATTAAGCATTGGTTTTATTTTCATTACGGGCAACTTTTGCATTAAATAACGAAATATTAAATCTGCTAAAATTGCGTATAATAAAAATGAATTTACAATCTGTAAAGGGTCTGAGTCTGGGAGTTGTTTTTTTAAGATATAATAGCCTAATACACCAATAGCTAAAAAGCAAACAATAAAATACAATGCAAAAAAGCCCATTAGTATTTTTAAGGCAATACTTTTTCCAAAGGAGGCAGAACGAACAAATTGTTTCCATTCTAGTTTTAAAAAGTGTGAGATCATGAAGTAGTTTGTTTAATTGTTTATGGGAGTCTTTGTTTGTTGGTTTGTTACAAAGAAATTAAATTTATTTAGATCTCCACTTTTAAAACTTCTTTAATTAGTTTTTGCAACTCTTGTTTTGGCAGGGCACCATTAGACATTTGAGGCTGTTCATTCATAGGAATAAATAGCATAGAAGGAATACTTCTTATGGCAAATGCAGCTGCCAATTCTTGCTCTGCCTCGGTATCTACCTTGTAAATGTTTATTTTACCTTCATACTCGTTACTTAGCTCTTCTAAAATAGGAGCAATCATTTTACAAGGGCCACACCAATCTGCATAAAAATCTATGATTGCTGGTACCTTCCCCTCAAATACCCATTCTTTGTTTTTTTCATAATTAAACACTTTTTCTAAAAAGGTCTTTTTTGTTAAATCTTCAGTCATATTAATTTTTTAATTTCTGCAAATTTAAACGTTTTAAATTCAAAAAAATTGTTCTAATTTAGAGAATATTTAATTCTTAATAAAATGAAAAATTTACACATTCTTATTCTTTGCTTTGCCTTAGTGCTTTATGCTTGTAAAGAAGAACCTAACAAAAGAAAAAACCTTGTGAATTATCCTGAAACAGTCAAAAAACCTGTCATAGAAAACTATTTTGATACCGAAATAATAGATAACTATCGTTGGCTAGAAGACGATAGAAGCCCAGAAACTGAAGAGTGGGTAACAACAGAAAATAAAGTTACTTTTAACTATCTTTCTAATATTCCTTATAGAAAACAATTAAAAAATCGCCTCTCTGAATTGTGGAACTACGAAAAAATTGGTGCTCCTTTTATTGAAGGAGATTATACCTATTACTATAAAAACAATGGTTTACAAAACCAATATGTGGTGTATAGAAAAAAAGGCACTGCTAATGAAGAGGTTTTCTTAGATCCTAACACCTTTTCTGAAGATGCAACTACTTCGTTGAGTGGCTTAACTTTTTCAAAAGATGGAAAAACAGCAGCCTATTCTATTTCAGAAGGCGGAAGCGATTGGCGTAAGATTATAGTGATGGATGTTGCTTCAAAAAAAGTGAAGGAAGATACTCTTATTGATGTAAAGTTTTCGGGTATTTCCTGGAAAGGAAATGAAGGGTTTTATTACTCTAGTTATGACAAGCCTAAAGGAAGCGAACTTTCTGCAAAAACAGACCAACACAAACTATACTATCACAAACTAGGAACTTCTCAAAAAAATGACGAGGTAATTTTTGGAGCAACTACTGCTCAAAAACACAGATATGTGGGCGGTTCATTAACTGAAGATGATCGATACTTAATTATTTCAGCCTCAACATCTACCTCTGGAAACAAGCTTTTTATTCAAGATTTAACAAAGAAAAACAGCCCCTTAATTCCTATAGTAAATAACTTTGAAAGTGATACCTATTTAATAGACAGTAAAGGAACTACGCTTTATTTAGTAACCAATTTAGATGCTCCAAATCAAAAAATTGTAACCGTAGAGGCATCAAATCCTACTCCTAAAAACTGGAAAGATTTT
>Ga0206677_10002197_pt1 | contig 17512 bp, 14 predicted proteins | sample M130m12015metaG_FD_155475 | JGI IMG/M metagenome (GOLD analysis project Ga0206677, IMG submission 155475) | Ammonia-oxidizing marine archaeal communities from Monterey Bay, California, United States - M1 30m 12015 | ecosystem: Environmental > Aquatic > Marine > Intertidal zone | place: USA...
TACTGACACTGGCGCTGCCGGTACAGAGGTCACAGGCGGCTCATACGCTCGCACAGCGGCCACGTTCACCGTAACAGGTGACACGGCTAGCAACAGCGGCGCGGTAGAGTTTCCTGCTGCTACTGCGGATTGGGGCACGGTGAGCCACATTGGCGTATTCACTGCCTCTAGCGGCGGCACTATGCTAGTCCATGCGGTCCTGACGACTGCCAAGGCTATTGCCACAGGGGACGTCTTCCGTATCCCTACTGGTGATCTGGACATCACGCTAGACTAATGGCGCTGAGAGCCGGTTACGGCACTGGTCCATACAACGTAGCAAGGTATGGCTATCCGCAGGTATATGAGGCATCCGTAGCAGACAGCTCGGCGGCCTCTGTTACCGTGTCTGGTGCATACACTAGGTTAGCAACCGTGTCGGTCAGCGTGACCTCTGGGGCAAGTAACCCTAGGCTAGTAAAGCGTCGTCTAGGCTATGGCACTGGACCGTACAGTGAGGCTCGATACGGCTACCCTGAGATCTGGGAGGGTGCATCTGCTGTCTCTGTGACCTCAAGCGTTACACAGGCTGACTACGAGCGCATCAAGAATGCAGTAGTAGCAGACTCGTCTACCTCTAGCACATCAATGGTAGGCGTCCGAGTAAGGCTAGGTGATATAGCAGACACGAGCACTGCAACAGGCACGGCTCAGGCATTCCTAGCTATTGTTGGGGCAGCAGCAGGAGCCTCTACGTCTTCAGTAGCAATAAACTATGTTAGAATTAGAAAATTCTCTGCTAGTGATAACGCCGGGTCAGAAGTCGGCACGTTCGCTAGGTACAAATGGATAGAGCAAATTAATGCGTCCGAAACTTGGACGGAATCTGATTACCGAGGTGACTAACGATGGCTGATACAACCACCACAACCTATGGCTTAACTAAACCCGAGGTCGGTGCATCTGACGACACCTGGGGCACTAAGCTCAATACTGACCTAGACTTGCTAGATGATCTGCTAGATGGCACTACGGCGATTGCGCCTAACCTGTCTACGCTTAAGATTGCCGGTACTGCGGTAACCTCTACGGCTGCTGAGCTGAACATTCTAGACGGTGCTACCGTCACTACGGCAGAGCTGAACATTCTTGATGGTGTTACCTCAACTGCCACAGAGCTTAACCTGTTAGACGGAGTCACAGCCCTGGTCACAGCGACTAGCACTGACACCTTTACCAACAAAACCATCCGAGACACTGTATACGCTCTGTCAGGTGTAGCCTTTGACGCTACCAACGGCGCAGTACAGACCAAGACTCTCTCAGCTAACACGACCTTCACAGACTCCCTAAGCTCTGGTGACGCAATCGTCCTACAGCTCGAAGCAGGTGCTAGTTACACAGTAACGTGGCCTACAATGACTTGGGTAACCTCTGGCGGCAATGTCGCTCCTACGCTGACCGCTAAGGACACACTGGTGTTCTGGAAAGTCTCCTCCGTCCTCTACGGTGCTTACACTGGCAGCTACGTTTAGGAGTAACGCATGAGCAAATTAACTAAAGCTCTAACAGCAGCAGCAGGTAATGCAGGTGGTGACCCTCTGTACGTTGAGGATGTCTTCTCGACTTATTTGTATGAGGGTAATGACTCAAATGGCAGTACAGAGCAGGAAATAGTTAACGGCCTTGACCTTGATGGCGAAGGCGGTATGGTTTGGATGAAAAGCAGAGACGGTGGCAGGTCACATTGTCTTTATGACACTGAAAGAGGAAACGGTAACTTTTTATCTAGCAACACTACAGCCGAATCTTACACAAACACTAGTACACCGTGGCGGCCGACATCTACTGGTTTCTTTACAGGCAAAGACTACGGAGGCTCTGAAAACCAAAACAACGAAGGTATTGTTTCATGGTCATTCCGCAAAGCTGAGAAGTTTTTTGATGTTGTGACTTGGACAGGTGACGGCTCTACTACAACTCATAGTCATAATTTAGGCTCTACTCCCGCAGTAATTATTGTCAAAAGAAAAGATTCAAGTTCTCCGTGGAGTGTGTACCACAAAGACGCAACAGACACTGTAAGATCAGGCGAAGACTTGATTCTTTACTTAAACAATGATGACGCGGTTAGCTATCTGGGAAGTACGCTATGGGCAGCAACAGACTCCACGTTTACTACTACAGGTGGCGGCAATTTTAATGCCTCTGGCGGCACATTCATAGCCTACCTATTCGCCTCAGACGCAGGTGGCTTTGGAGACGATGGCAATGAGAATATTATTAAGTGCGGGAGTTATACTGGCAATCAAAATGCTGATGGGCCGTCTGTTGATTGTGGGTTTGAGCCACAATTCTTAATGGTTAGAAACGCAACTGGTGGTAACTGGGTTATTGCAGATACTATGAGAAGTTTTGGCATAGACGATATGGCAAGTCTTTACCCAAACATTGTTAACGTAGAGTCTAGTGTTATTGCCGGGAAAGGAATTACTCCTACAGCAACTGGTTTTAAGTGTATTGATGGTAGTGTTGTTACTAATCAAAGTAACGCAGCACACGTCTACATAGCCATCCGCAGGCCAATGAAAACTCCTGAGTCTGGGACTGAAATTTTTAGTCCTTATGCTTATTCAGATACAGGTCTTACGTCTGGCTCTGGTACAGCATCAAACAGGACTATTATTAATGGAGGGTCTAATGGTGGTTCTGGGTTTCCAGTAGACCAGTTCTGGCATCAAAAAACATCTCCTAATAGCTCTTATGGATTTCATATATTTGATAGGATCAGAGGACAAGGACAGGCGTTACTTACAAAAAGTTATTCTGCGTCTCCCGCCGGAGACAGTGCTAATAATGGCGGGTTTGATTTTCAAGAAGGCGTAGATGTTCAGTACAGCGGAGAGATGTATTACTATAACTCAAATGCAGGAAATAGAAGCCACCTCAGCTATGCTTTTAAAAGGGCAGCCAAAGCATTTGATATAGTAACTTATACAGGTAATGCGACTGCGGGACGCGCAGTTACGCACAACTTGCAAGCTGTCCCAGAAATGATGTTTGTAAAAGCGCACAGCACAAGCAATGAGGCTCACTGGGTTTATCATAAAACTACTGGCAACGCTGCAAGTCTTTTAGTTAGTGGAGATGGTAGCGGCTACGGTGGTTTCTGGAATAGTACCACTCCAAGTGCAGCTACCTTTACTGTAAGCAACTCCGCAGCCGTTAATTCAGCCTCACATAACTATGTCGCATGGTTATGGGCAACACTAGATGGTGTTACAAAAGTAGGCTCCTATAGCGGCACAGGGTCTAATGTAGATGTAGACTGTGGTTTTAGTGCAGGAGCTAGATTTGTGCTTATAAAAAGGTCTAACGGCGATGGCGATTGGTACGTCTGGGATAGCGCAAGAGGGATTGTAACAGGTAATGATCCATACGTTATATTTGCAGGCGGCTCGGTAACTAATACAGACTATATAGACCCTTTATCAAGTGGCTTTACAGTAACATCATCTGCTCCTGCTGCGCTTAACGCCAGTGGCGGCACTTACATCTTCTTAGCAATAGCATAAGGACACAGCAATGGAATATCGTATTCAATCAACTGGCGAAGTCAAAACTCAAGGCGAAGTCAGAAGAATGCACAGCAACACATCACTGCCACGAGTGTGGGACGCTAACGTCTGCTCAGCTCTTGGCATAGACCCTGTACTGGCAGCTCCTAAGCCCGAAGTGACAGGCTACACACAGGCTATTCGTAACGGTGCTACACAGGACGCTAACGGCAACTGGGTACAAGCGTGGGCAGTAGTGGATATGTTTGCTGACACGACAGATGAGGACGGCGTTACTACTACTAAGGCTGAGCATGAGGCGGCTTATCAAGCACAACTTGATGCAACGGCGGCGGCGGGTGTTAGAGCTACCAGAGATGCTAAACTTGCTGAGACTGATTGGACAGCCCTTACTGATGTTGCGATGGCGGCTGAGATGGCTACTTACCGACAAGCTCTGCGGGACATTACAGCCCACGCAAACTTCCCGAACCTGGAAGACTCTGACTGGCCGGTAGCACCTTAAGGAGCACACCATGCCGTTGACTCCCCTGGACATACCGGCGGGCATCTACCGCAATGGCACGGACCTTCAATCATCGAACAGGTGGCGTGATGCTAACCTGATTCGGTGGATTGACGGAACCATGCGACCTGTGGGTGGATGGCGTCTAAAGAGCGACAACGCTGCGGATAACGCTATCCGTGGCATGTTGACGTGGAAGGATAACTCTAACAGCCGTTACATTGCCGGTGGGTCGTACAGCTCTCTCTACGCCTGGAATCAGAGCGGTGTGCGTTACGACATCACGCCTGCCGGGTTTACTGCGGGCAGGGAGACTGCGTCTGCTTTTACTGGCTACGGTGCAGCTAGCTACGGCTACGAGACCTACGGCACAGAGCGCCTAGACAATCAAACTATTCTTCCTGCTACTACCTGGTCGCTAGACAACTGGGGCGAGTACCTCGTCGGCTGCACTAGGGATGACGGTAAGGTCTACGAGTGGCAGCTAAACTCTGGAACACCTGCTGCGGTAGTGGCTAACGCACCCACAGGCAACATCGCACTAATGGTCTCTGAGGAGCGGTTCCTATTCTGCTTAGGTGCCGGTGGCAATCCTCGCTTGGTGCAATGGTCCGACAAGGAAGACAATACTACCTGGACGCCATCTGCTACCAACGAGGCGGGTGACCTAGAGCTACAGACTGCCGGTGAGATCATGTGCGGAACTCGAGTTCGTGGTCAGTCACTAATCCTGACTAACATCGATGCACACGTCGCAAGCTACCAGGGGCCTCCTTACGTCTACGGCATAGAGCGCGTTGGGACCTCTTGCGGGATAATCTCTCAGAAGGCAGTCGCTACAACTGACCTGGGTGCTATGTGGATGGGTCGCAGAGCCTTCTTTAGCTACGCCGGTGGATCAGTATCCAAGGTGCAGTCTGACGTCTCTGACTACGTTTTCTCAGATATTAACGTCTCGCAGCAGTCTAAGGCATTCGCAGTGACGAACTCTCGCTACGGTGAGATCTGGTGGTTCTATCCGTCTGGTGCATCGAACGAGTGTGACCGCTATGTGGTCTACAACTTTGTAGAGCAGACCTGGTCAATCGGGTCCCTAGCTAGAACCTCTGGAGTGGATCACGGCGCATTCCGTCACCCAATATGGGCAGACGCTGACGACAACAAGATCTACGAGCACGAGGTTGGATTATCCTACGGCAGCTTGTCACCTTTCGCTGAGAGCGGCCCTATCATGATTGGCACAGGTGATCAGATAGCCTCTGTGGTCGAGATGATCCCAGACGAGCGCACAGCCGGTGATGTTACGGCTACCTTTAAGACTAGGTTCTACCCCAATGACGTAGAGCGAGAGTACGGTCCTTACCCTATGTCTGCTCCTACTAGCCTGCGATTCACTGGAAGGCAGCTACGCATCCGTGTAGAGGGTGAGAGGCTCTCAGATTGGCGTGTAGGCATCAATCGCTTAGATATAGTGGCGGGAGGTAGGCGTTGAGTGAACAGCTCCCACAGCCCTCTGGTGGCGCTTGGCAGACGTGGGCTAATCGCCTGCTGCAACACCTGAGAAGAACTCGAAACTTGCTCGGTTACAAGATAAGCGACGAGCGGGCTACTGAGGACGGCCTGATCATGTGGGACACGACCTACCAGTGGCCTACTGTTTCAAAAAACGGAGTTTGGAGACAGATAGTCTTATCGGATGGTGAGGCCAACTTTGTCAAAACGACTAGCGTCACCGCTGCTGCTGCTAATACTGCCTATCCAATCACGTTTAATACGCCTGTAGGCAATCATGGTATTAGCCAGGGAACGCCTGCCTCTAGAATCGTGTTTGAGGAGGGTGGTCATTATTCGTTATCATTCAGCGCACAGATAGCATCTACCTCAAGCAGCACTGTTGATTTTTGGTTCTGGCCTGTGATTAACGGTGTAGTAATTGACGGCAGCTACTCTATCAAAACCAGTCTTCACCAGAACAATGCGACTACTGTGGTGTCTCGCACGTCAAACTTTGATATTACTGCTAGCGACTATCTAGAGGTGTACTGGGCTGTAAGTAGCACAAGCGGATCTCTTGCGGTTCAGCCCGCTACGGCATTTGCACCGAGCACCCCTTCCGTAACTTTAGCTATAACGAGGCTGCATGGTTGACGAGTTTTTTAGATGCTCTAAGTGGATCGAGGACGCACTAGCCTATGGCGGTGGCACTCACGACCTACAGGACGTATTTGATGGTATACTTGAGGGGAAAATGCAGCTCTGGCCTGCAGAGCGCGGCTGTATTGTTACGGAGATAGCGATATTCCCAAGGAAGCGCGTTCTACATATATTCCTCGCAGGCGGGGAGCTAGACCAGATAACAGACATGCACGAGGACGTCACAGCGTGGGCCAAGTCACAAAACTGCACCGCACTGACACTCTCGGGCAGACCGGGATGGAAGAAGGCGCTAGCACCGTTTGGGTGGTCGCCTACACTACTGACACTAAGTAAGGAAATTTGATATGAGCGGTGGCAAAGGCGGTTCAACTACAAGCAAAGTCGATATCCCAGAATGGATGGAAGATGCGGCTAGGGCAAACCTTCAGCAAGGTAAGGAAGTAAGCCAGATTGGCTACACGCCCTACTACGGCCCAGACGTTGCGGCATTTAACCCAACTCAAGTAGCTAATATGCAAGCAACTAATGACTTCGCCTCAACTTTTGGCCTAGGTCCTGAAGTGGACGTTGCCGCATCACTGCCGCAGGCGACTACTTATGAGGGAGGCATACAAGGCCTGTCATCTGGGGGTTTGTACGATCAAGCTGTAGCAGAGCTTGCTGCGCGTCGTCCTGGTCAGGCTGCTCTTATTGATCAGCAGTTTATTGACCCTTACGGCACCGCTCAAGACGCTCAAGCCGTAAGAAATAATTCTCAAAATCCTGCTTATGACCCAGAATACGAAGAGTACAAGTATTTCAGGGATCAAGGCCGACGTTACTAGGAGTAGGTTATGGCAGGCGCAACTGGCGGCGTACAAGCTGCACTGAATAGACGAAACCAAACACCTACTATGGGTCAGGCTAACAGGCCTCAAATGGGGCAGGGTTTAAGCGGTTTGCTTAGCCAAGGGCAAGGTATGCAGCCGCAAGGTATGATAGCTCAACGGCGTTCTGGCGGTTTGCCAAATCCAAATCAAGAAAATATTAATAGCGCCGTAAATCCTACTATGGTTCAGGCTAACACGCCTCAAGCTGTACAACAGTTTGGCAACCCTGTAGTAGATGGGGCAGGCAGTGCTGCTCAAACAATTATGAAGTCTGTCGGTCAAGCTGCTGCAGGTCAAGCGGCTGCAATGAACTACAACCCGATGAATATTCAAGCGGCTCAGATTGGCTCGCAAGGATATAACGCTGCTCAAGCAGGGGCTCAAACAGCAGGGTCTCAAGGCTACACGGCAGGCGGCTACACTGCGGCAGACGCAGCAGCTCAGCAAGCCGCATCTCAAAATGCAGCGACCTACACCGCAGGCTCACAAGGCTATAACGCAACCCAGGGAGCAGCACAACAGGCTGCTGTTTCACAAGCGGGTTCTCAAGGCTATAACGCAGCGCAGGCCGGTACGTCTGGATATGATGCTGCTCGAGCAGCCGCAGAGAGAGCAACAGGACAGGGGTACGGAGCAACAACTGCTACCTCTCAGGGTTACGAAGCCCAACGAGCGGCAGCGGAGCGATCAGCAGCAGAGCGAGCCACAGCTCAGGGCTATAACGCTACAGCAGCAACCTCTAAAGGATACGAGGCTCAACGAGCAGCAGCGGAACGAGCAGCAGCAGAGCGAGCCACAGCGCAAGGTTACAACGCAGAGCGAGCAGCAGCAGAAAGGGCTACAGCTCAGGGTTATGATGCTCAAAAAGCAGCGGCAGAAAGGGCGTCGGCTGAAGGCTATGGCGCAGAGCGTATTGCAGGCGTTGGTCCTGTCACAGCAGATCGTGTCACCGCAGGACAACTAGCGGGAACTAATCTAGATCCTTACTTTAATCCCTACGAGAACCAGGTAGTACAGCAGTCTCTATCTGACCTCGAGCGTCAACGATTGATGCAACAGAATATAGGCGGTGCTCAGGCTCAGGCGGCGGGTGCTTTTGGTGGATCACGTCAGGGTATTGCAGAGGCAGAGACTAATCGAGCGTTTGCAGAGCAGGCAGCTCGTACAGCGTCTGGATTGCGCCAACAAGGCTTCACACAGGCACAGGCAGCAGCGCAGCAGGATATCGGAACACGCATGCAGGCGGGTCTAGCTAATCAAGCCACTGGCCTACAGGCAGCTACCACAACGGCTAACCTCGGTCAGCAGGCGCAAATGGCTAATCAAGCTGCAGGCAACCAAGCAGCTCAATTTGGCGCTCAAGCAAGAAACGTGGCGGGCCTACAAAACGCGCAGCTAGGCACTCAAACTAATCTTGCTAATATGGCAGCGGCAAACCAAGCGGCACAATTCGGAGCACAAGCCCAGAATGTTGCGGGCTTACAGAATGCTCAATTGGGCACACAGGCTAATATAGCGAATCAATCAGCGGCCAATCAGGCTTCTCAGTTTGGTGCTCAAGCACAAAACGTTGCAGGCCTGCAAAACGCTCAATTGGGAACTCAGGCAGCAATGCAGAATGCTCAATTAGGAACACAGGCTAGCCTTGCTAACCAATCTGCTCTTAATCAGGCATCGCAATTTGGCGCTCAGGCGCAGAATGTGGCCGCACTTCAAAACGCAGCGGCACAAAATCAAGCGGCACAGTTTGGTGCTCAAGCAGGCAACGTCGCCGGTTTGCAAAACGCTCAACTGGGCACCCAAGCTGCTATGCAAAATGCTCAGCTCGGCACTCAAGCTAATTTGGCAAATCAAAATGCTCTTAACCAAGCAACACAATTTGGTGCTGCTGCGTCTAATCAGGCTGCTTTGCAAAATGCTGCGTCTCAGAACGCTGCCTCACAGTTTGGTGCTCAGGCGCAGAACGTGGCAGGATTGCAGAATGCACAAATAGGCACTCAGGCTAATATAGCAAATCAAGCAGCGCAGAATGCAGCTTCACAATTTGGTGCAGCATCTTCTAACCAAGCAGCCTTAGCTAATACTGCCGCACAAAACGCTGCTAGCCAATTTGGCGCTCAAGCAGGTAACACTGCAACGCTTGCCAACACAGCAGCTCAAAATCAGGCAGCATTACAAGGTGCCCAACTTGGCACACAGGCCTCGTTACAGAATGCGGCTGCACAGAATGCTGCTAGTCAATTCGGTGCACAGGCAGGCAATGTCGCAACCCTAGCCAATACTGCAGCTCAAAACCAAGCGTCTCTACAGGGTGCTCAGTTAGGAACTCAGGCTAGCCTGCAGAACGCTCAGCTAGGCACTCAGGCCGCAATGCAGAACGCAGCACAGCAGAACGCAGCGGCCCAGTTCGGTGCTCAAGCGGGCAACGTAGCGTCTCAGTTCGGCGCACAGGCGGGCAACACTGCCGCACTGCAAAACGCTCAGCTAGGCACACAGACCAACATTGCAAACATGGGTGCTTTAAACCAAGCGGGTCAGTTCGGTGCAGCAGCATCTAATCAGGCAGCTATAGCAAACCAGAACGCCATGATGCAGGCGCAGCAGTCTAATCAGCAGGCCGGTATACAAGGCGCAGGATTACGACTTAACGCTGCCGGTAACTTAGCTCAGACAGGCAACCTCGGCTTCGGCATGGCTACTGATATAATGGACCGACAATCTCAGGCAGGCCTACAGCAGCAGCTACAGCAGCAAGCACTAATTGAAGCAGCTAAGGCTCAGTACGGAGGCTACACAGGCTCGGCTCAGCAAGCACTGCAGACTCAGCTAGGCGCTTATGGTGGATCTCAGACCGGGCAGCAGACTCAGACCAATAGTAGGCAGCCAGGCCTGTTTGATTGGATGCAACTCGGCGCATCAGTAATTTAATGAGGAGTAGATATGCCTAATATGCCTAGTTACGTTCAATCTCAAATGCAGCAGATACAGCCTACGCAGTATCGGACAGCGCAAATGATGCCTCAGCAGCAGGTACAGCCTATGGCAACTATGCCACCTAGATCTGCTGAAGAGGAGGAAGAGCGTCGCATGCGAATGAAAATGTCCGGTCTAGATCCTGACAACATTGCCGACCGAATGAGGTTTATGGGGCAGAACATAAGCTCCCTTCCTGCTCGAGCTATGGAGATGCCAGGTAACGTCGCTGAGGGCGCAAAAGGGGCCGGTAGAGGCCTTTTAGACTTATTCAAGTAGAGAGAGAATCATGGCCGGTTTATTAGACGACTACAGAGAGTTAATGCGACAGCAGCAGGCAGGCTCGCAAGGTATGCAGCCTAATCTACCTAGCGCTATGGGTCAGATGCCTGATATGTCTGCGCTCAATCAAGCAGGCAACCTAGCTAGGCTTAACCAGGCAGCCAACCAAGCACCTCCTCCGCAGCAGCCTCGCAGCTTCGGTGATCGAGCTAAAGGCATCCTTGGCGCTATCGGTGGCGGGATAATGAATCGTGTTCAGGACCCGAACTTTGCTGATCGTCTGGTAATTGGTTTGGGCGGCATGACCATGAACCCTAATCAGGCTCTCATGCAGCAGGCAGCCGCTAACATAGAACAGCGTCGCGCTATGAGCTTGACGGGAACTCAGGCCAACAAGACGGCAGAGCAACTTCGTAGAGAAGGTCAAGATGAGTTAGCCGATATGGTTGAGGCCAACCCTGCTCAAGCTGCCGTAATTATGGCTGAGTATCTAAAGAGCAAGTTATCGGCTCCGAAAGCTCCTCCTGCTGCTCAGCAAAATTATGAATACTATGTTCAACAAGAAGAAGCGGCAGGAAAAACACCAATGTCTTTTGGTGAATTCCAATCAGCTAACGCCAGTAGAACTATATTCCAAGCGCCTGGAACGCCAGGGTTTGATGACGAGATTTTTGGTGAACTTGTTAAGGGAGCCATTGGTAATGTTGATGCAGTGCAGTCGTCGGCTAGCGCCCAAATTAGATTAGCTGATGAAATCAACACTATAACTGAGCTTCAAAACAGCCAAGACCAAAGCTTGTTCGATATTTATGTAAGACAAAACTATCCTAATTTATCTAATCTTCTGGCAGACCCTGACGGCAGAATGTCTGCTGCTCAGTCAATGATTAATAGAATCGCGCCAACAATGCGAGAGACCGGATCTGGCTCTACATCTGACAGAGAGATGGCGCAGTATGTTTCATCACTGCCAAGCTTTACTCAAAAACCACAAGGCAGAGCTTTAACTAATGAGATGTTCCAAGCCAAAGCAGACATTGCTAAGAAAGAGCAAGATCTTATAAATAAGCTGTATTCTCAGGAAATCACTCCTACGAAATACGCGCAAGAGATGAGCAAGCTTAGGACGCAGTCTTTGTATTCCCCGGAGAGAAGGGCGGCAATAAACAACATTATTCCAGGCTTCTTTAATATGACTCCGCAGCTAGGCTCTGGAAGCACAATCACCGATATAGATCCGGCTATTACGCCTGCTAACTAGGGAAAATTATGCCAAGTTTTAAGCTTACAGGCCCAGACGGAAAAGACTATAACGTAGATGCTGAATCGGAGCAGGAAGCGCAATCCAGATTGGAGAGAGCTTATGTTCAACTTCGTCAGCAGGAAAGAGTAGCGCAGTCTACTGGTGAAACAGGCAGGACCGCTAGCGGCTATGCAGCACAGCCTCGCATGCCTTTAGGTACTCAGTTTGAGCCTGGTCCACAAGAAGGTCAATTTTACTCTACGCCTACTGGTCAGCAAGGTTATGTTAGTGGCGCTTATGCGACTACAGACCCAGAAGAGTTAACCCGCATGCGTCGAGGAGAGCTTCCTGGCGAAATGTATCAGCAGAGAATGGCAGAGGATATTGTTAAGCAGAATCCTATGGCTGCTTATGGCTCTTCTTTTTCTCGAGGGATTCCATTCGTCGGCAGCTATCTTGATGAGGCTGCAGGAATGATCAGCCCTGAAGCGGAAGCAAGAGCCAAGACTATGCAGCAATCTATGCAGAGAGCGGCTCCCCTTACAGACATAGCGCTACAAACAACTAGTGGAATACTAGGAACAGGCGCAGGAATGTATGCTTTACCTGCAAGAGCCAAAACTCCTTTACTTAGAACCGGCGAAAGATTGTTGCAGGGCGCATTAGCAGGTGGTGTAGAGGGTGCTATATCTGGTTACGGCGAGGGGGAAACCCCAGAACAAAGAAAGCAAAAAGCTATTTCTGGAAGTATGTTAGGCGCAGCTACAGGAACCTTTGGTGGCGGCGTACAAGGCGCTATTGAGTCTGTGGCAATGCGCAACCTACAGAACATAGGCCTGCCAGAGCTAGCTAAAGAGCTAAACATCTCAGAGACTGCAGCAGGCATTGTTAGATCTACCATTATTGCAGGTGGAGACTTAGCGGCTGCTCAGAGAAGGATTAGAGACCTTGGTGAAGAATTTACTCTTGCTTCTGCGGGTCCTGCCACAGCGGTATTACTTGATGCCTCTGCTGCTCAGGGTGGCGCTGCGCTAACAGAGCTGCAAAGAGCTATGCCTGGAATGAGGCAGCAAAGTCGGCAATCAATGGAAACAACTCTTGATGAGACTCTGGGCACAAGGGGATTAGGAGTAGAAACAATTGTCGAAGAAGCGGGAGCAAGAACCAAAGAGGCTAGAGAAGCCGCTTACCGTGAAGTTTATGGGAAGCCTGTAAGCTATGCAACTGGCGCTCCTGGTAACGAGGTTCTACAAGTTTTAAACAGAATTAGCCCAAGAATAAAAAACCAAGCCTTAATTCGTGCTAATGAGATGATGGCTGCGGATAAATCCCTTGTTGATGTTAAGCAGATAAATTTTGTTCTTAATGATGACGGAACAGTGAGGTTCGTTGAAGAATTGCCTAATGTGATGCAGCTAGATTACATAAAAAGAGCTTTGGGCAACATAGCAGAAGACAGCAAAGACCCACTAACGGGTGTATTGAAGGATGAAGGAACGGCAGCTAGCCTTCTTTACCGTGATTTAAACAATGCTATTGAAAATGCTGTGCCTGGTTATAGAACTGCTGTAAATCTTGGAATGGATACAATTCAAGAAAGGCAGGCGATAAGGCTAGGAACTCAGTTTTTTGGGAAAGGCACCACTGTTGAGAATATTACTAAGTTATTAGCATCTGCTAACACAGGAGCCAAAGCGCAGATTAAAGAATCTTTAGCTAGAATGGTTCGCACTAACATAGATGAAACAATATCTAGAGCTAGAGCTACCATAGCTAACCCTGATGCCGATCTTCAAGAGGTTAAGCAAGCAGTAAGTCTTTTGAGCAGTAGAGACTCTCAAAGCAAGCTCAGATTGATTTTGCCTAAAGCTGAGGTTGATAAAATAATGCAGGAACTAGAGAGAGGCATTGAGGTTATCGGTATCGAAGGAACTGTTGCCAGAGGAAGCGCAACAGCCTCAAGGCAAGCACTACAGCGTCAAGTAGAGCAAGCAACGCAACCTGGCGTAATACAGTCATTAGCTACTGGCGATATACCTGGCTCTGCTAGAAAAGTAGTGCAGAACCTTACCGGCCAAACTGAAAATATGGCTCAAGAAGAGCTTAACCAAGTGTTTGCTGATATAGCTAGGTCTTTGATCAACACTAGGGGAGCTGAGGCAAGACGAATTATTGGTTTGATTAGGAAATATCAAAACACTAAAAATTTATCCGAAGCAGAAGCCATCGAGATTGCTCGCGCTTACGGTACAATAGGCGCAGCGCCCTCAGCTATTACCGAAGAGTTCGGTGAAATTAGACAATAGGATTATTCGATGAAGCCAAAGCAACTTACAGATGACGAAATCGAGACCATTGTAGCTGACGCTATATCTGACGCAGTGGACTTTGTTGAGAGCGAGATTGCTCCTGAGCGAATTAAAGCTCAGCGCTACTTTGATGGCGAGACAGATCTAGGTTGGGAGAACGGACGCTCGAAGGTTGTTGCTACCAAGGTACGAGATATTGTCCGTGGCATCAAGCCAAGCCTAATGCGTATATTCTTGTCTAACGAAAAGCCTGTGGAGTACATCCCACAAGGACCGGAGGACGTCGCTAGCGCCGACCAAGCAACTGCATACATGCACTGGAAGTTTGGCGAGATAGGCGGTTACAAGGTCCTTAATGACGTATTCCATGACGCACTAGTAAAGAAGAACGGCGTAGCTAAGATCTACTGGGAAGACTATCAGCAGAGCGAAGTGCACACGTTTACAAGCCTCTCAGACAACGAGTTCACCTACCTGGTAAGTGACGACAACGTAGAGGTACTGGAGCACTCCGAGACCATTGAGATCAATGTCGATCAGATGGGTATGGAAATAGAAGAGAAGTATCACGACGTTAAGATTGCCTACTACACTGACAAGGGTAAGCTCTGCGTTGAGTCGGTTCCTCCAGAAGAGTTTTTTGTAGACCGCAACGCTCGCAGCCTGGATGACGCCTATGTGGTTGCTCACCGGGCAGAAATGCGTGTCGGTGACGTGGCGGCTATGGGCTTTGACTTTGACGAGATCTCAGAGCTGTCAGGAATATCTGAGACCGACACTTTGGTAGACGAGGAGGACTTCGCACGACGTGGTTACTCTCGTGACCGTGCAGATGAAGACTACAACGATCCGTCTATGAAGGTGGTCTTGATCACTGAGGCCTATATGCGTGTAGACGTTGAGGGCAACGGTAAGCCGATCCTGCACAAGTTTGTGATGGGCGGTAACAGCTACAAGCTGCTAGATTTTATGCCATGCGACGAGGTTCCGTTTGCTGTGTTTGAGTGCGACCCAGAGCCTCACGCATTCTATGGCCGGTCTGTGGCCGATCTGATTATGGAAGACCAGGACGCCTCTACCTCAATGCTCAGAGGTGTTCTAGACAACGTAGCGCTGACCAACAACCCACGCACGGCTGTGGTTGAAGACATGGTTAACATGGACGACATGCTCAACAACGAGATTGGAGCCATTGTCAGAGTTAAGCAGGCAGGCGCCATCCAAGAGATGAGTGTGCCCTTTGTTGCAGGAACAACCCTGCCCGCCCTGCAGTACATGGACGCTCAGACAGAGCAGAAGACAGGTGTATCTAGGGCATCACTAGGACTAGACCCGGACGCCTTACAGAACGCAACAGCGACAGCCGTAGCGACTACCATGCAGGCAGGTGCCGGGCAGGTAGAGGTTATTGCTCGCAACTTCGCTGAGGGCGGCATGCGTGAGATGTTTAGGCTCATGTTAGAGCTAGTTATCAAGAACACCGACGCCGAAGAAATGATGCGCCTCAATGGTCAGTTTACGCCTATTGACCCTCGCGTCTGGAATAGCTCAATGGACCTCTCTGTGAACGTAGGACTAGGCACAGGAAGAGACGAGACCAAGGTTGCTGCGTTGAATCAAGCTCTAGGTATGCAGATGCAGATCTGGCAGTCATACGGTCAGCAGAATGGATTGGTTACGCTTACGCAGATTCGCAACACTCTAGGCGACATGCTGCAGCTCTCAGGTGTTCGTAACGTAGACCGCTACTTTGCGCCTATGACGCCAGAGATTGAGCAGATGCTGCAAGAGCAAGCAGAGGCCGCACAACAGGCTCAGGGTGAAGAGCAGACAGATCCTAACGCTGCCTACTTACAGGCTGAGCAAATGAAAGTGCAGGCTAAGCTGCAATCTGATCAGGCTAAGCTCCAGGCTGATTCGCAGTACAAGATGGCACAGTTACAATTTGAGGCTCAGCAGGCCGCAGCAAATGATGACCTGAAGCGTGACCAGATGGATCAGGACCTCCTTGTAGACGCTGCTAAGGTCTATGGGCAGTATGGGACCTCTGTAGACGTAGCTAGAGTCAAATCAGCACAGAACACGCCAAGGGGTGTATAATTGGACATAGTTCATAAGGCTGCTCGCGCTCGAAACCTACTCGCTGACGACACGTTCAAAAGCGTAATGGAAGAGCTAAGAGCAGACCAACTAAGCATTTTTGAGAACTCCGCATCTGCAGATGTGAGCTCTCGAGAAGAAGCGCACTCTATATTGAGTGCATTAAAGAAGATCGAGTCTCGACTCCAAGCCTATATAACGGAAGAGAAGATTCTCGACAAACGCAAGTAACCCGAGGTATCAGGACCGTGGAAACGACTGACGATGTGGTAATGGACGGTAGCGTAGACTCCGTCGCCGATAATTTAATATTAAATGACCCGGCAGAAGTGCCAGAGGACGATGACCTGCAGGATGACCCTTCACAGGAATCCAACGAAGCAGAGCCAGAGGAGCCTGGAGAGGATCTAGATAAGGATGACTCTGATGAGGATTCTGATCTGGATGAAGATGAAGCGGAAGAGGCTGAAGACGCCGGTTCACAGGAACTTTACACCGTCAAAGTAGATGGCGAGCAACGTGAAGTCACCCTAGAGGACCTCAAGCGTTCATACAGTGGTCAAGCTTACATCAGTAAGGGAATGAATGAGGCTGCTCAGCAAAAGAAAGAAGCGGAGCAAGTTTATCAGGCACTCCTAAACGAGAGGGCGCAAGCGTCAAACTTGTTAAACCAACTGCAATCTGGACAGATCATGCAGGCCCCTATGCCGCCTAGCCGGGAGTTATTTAATAACGACCCCATTGGGTACATGGAAGCCAAGATGAACTACGAGGAAGCGGCTGCGGCATACAACAATCAGCAAGCTATGATTGGGCAGATGGAGCAATCGCAGAGTCACCAGATGGAGGCGGCAAGACAGGTGTATCTGAAAGAGCAGATGCAGCATTTAGCCCAAGCCATACCTGAATTTAGCGACGCCAAATCGGCAGCTAAACTAAAGGAAGACTTACTAGACTATGGTGCTCGAGTCGGATTTTCCGATTCAGAGATAGCCGAGGTAGTAGATCACCGCGCACTAGTGGTTTTGCAAAAAGCCATGAAATACGATGAGATCGTTAATGGTAAATCCAAAGCCGATCAGAAAGTCAAAGGTGCGAGACCGGTGGTTAAACCTGGGGCCAAGCGAACAGGTCGAACTGGCAAGGCAAAGGCTAGACAAAGTGCGGCTAATCGGATGACTAAAACTGGCAGCATCGACGATGTCGCCAAATTCTTATTAAGCTAACTACTTTAGGTGAACCATTATGGGCGTAACAGCTAACACTAACGAGACGTATGACGTCTCAACCATCCGAGAAGATTTGCAAGAAGCAATGATCTCGATCTCTCCAACTGACACACCAGTGATGTCTGCTATTGGCCGTCGCAACGTGGACAACACTTACTTCGAGTGGGGCGTAGTATCACTAGCAGCAGCTAGCAACGCTAACCGTGTAATCGAAGGTGAGTCTGCTCCAGGTAACGATGCACCAACTAACGCTGTCCGTCAGGGCAACTACACGCAGATCTCTGACAA
>Ga0206677_10002198_pt1 | contig 17504 bp, 14 predicted proteins | sample M130m12015metaG_FD_155475 | JGI IMG/M metagenome (GOLD analysis project Ga0206677, IMG submission 155475) | Ammonia-oxidizing marine archaeal communities from Monterey Bay, California, United States - M1 30m 12015 | ecosystem: Environmental > Aquatic > Marine > Intertidal zone | place: USA...
GCCACCACTGCTCTATACAGCTTTTTAAAGCTCTTAAAAAAGCCATCATCTCAAGCTGGGATAATTTTGACAGTCTCCAGCTTAGCAGCTATTACTAGTTTGCTATATAGCGGTATAGATACTGACTGTTTAATTCTAATTCCTGCCGGAGTATTAGGAATTGGTTATGGGTACATACCTTTAAATAAAGGTAACCTTAGAAGTATCCCTTTTATAAAAGTATTTATAATAGCAGCAGTATGGGTTTGGGTGACTACCGTGTTTCCAATCTATAAAAATTTTGAAATATTTAATTGGCATCACATTGTCTTAGTTTGTTCTCAGCTGTTCTATTTAGTAGGAGTTACGGTTCTTTTTGATATTAGAGACCTAAAATATGACTCGTCTGTGTTAAAGACTATACCTCAAACAATGGGCATAAAGAGCACCAAGAGCCTAAGTATAATTTTAATCGTGTTGAGCTCAGTCTTGATGTTGGGCTCAATCTATAATACTGATTCTAGTATGTTCATGGTTCCTATACTTCTATCCACTGTAGTTTCATTAGCTGTGACTTTTATTTGTAGTGAAAATAGAAGTCACCACTACTACACAGTGTTAGCAGATGGAGTTTTACTTTTTCAAGGAATAATAGTTTTAGCTTTTCTCTAAACTATGGTTAATTTTACCATCACCATTCAATAGTTAAAAATGAAAAAATTACTTGAGATATTGAACCACCCATTCATACACACGGATCATGTTTCGGTATCTCTATATAGTCTGATTTTCATATTCATTATCTTTTTAGCAATTCACCTCTTTGTTCGGTCTGTAAAGTTCATTTTAAACCGTTTAACAAGTAAGAATGATGACTTCGATTCTTCTAAGATTTATACTATAGTAAAGCTTTTAAGGTATTTCCTCTTTATAATAGCAGCCGTTCTCATTTTAGATAATGTGGGGGTAAACATTAACGCTCTTCTCATAGGTTCTGCCGCTTTTCTAGCAGCCATCGGATTAGGACTTCAGTCTATATTTCAAGATATGATTTCTGGACTAGTGATATTCTTTGAAGGAATCATTCATAAGGGGGATATTCTAGAATTAGATGACATGGTAGTTCAGGTAGAAGAAATCAATCTGCGGACATCTAAAGTGAAAAATAGAGATGGTAATTATGTGCTGATTCCAAATAGTAAGCTAACTACAAATAATGTGGTAAACTGGAGCCATCAAAACATCCTCTCTAGGTTTCATATAAATGTGGGTGTAGCATATGGATCAGATACAGAGCTAGTAAAGTCTATCCTCATACAGTGCGCTAAAAACCATGAATTAACTATAAAACATAAAGGTTTTAATGTTTGGTTTGAAGGATTCGGAGATTCAGCACTACAATTCAGACTTTTATTTTGGGCAAGAAAGTCATGGACATCAGAAACCATTCAAAGTGAGATTAGGTTCTCTATAGATAAAGCTTTCAGAGAAAACAATGTTACTATTCCTTTCCCACAGCGCGTATGGCACAATACTCCAGCTAAATAACTGAGGGCTTTAGGTCTTTGACCTCTAATTGTAAAGTTTTATTTCCGTTCCATTCATTCATTCCAATCGCATAAACTATATCTACCGATTTTCCAGATTTCAAGTATTCGAATTTATCGGCTTGTTTAAAAGCGATCCCTGAAAAATAAACATCTCCAGAAACAGGCTGTTTTAAGGATAATTTTAGGTGGTCCTTAGCTTCTCCCACAACCTTCGAATTACCAGCATCTTTCACATTTCTAGTTACAAATAATGGGGTCATGTTTTTTGGGCCAAATGGGGAGAATTGATGGATTAATCTATAAAGTTTAGCGGTAATGTCCTTAAAATCCAATTCGATTTCCACTTCGATTTCGGGAGATAGAGGTCTTTCTCCTGTTTCTTTTATAACAGCCTTTTCAAATTGATCTCTAAATATAGGTAAGTTTTCAGCCTTGATAGAGAGGCCGGCAGCCATTTCATGGCCTCCATACTTTATTAATAAATCTCCTGTTTCTATGAGTAGTTTATGAATGTCTAACCCTTTCACAGAACGAGCAGACCCCGTGGCCACTCCTTCTTTCTCAGTGAGCACTATAGTTGGTTTATAGTAATTCTCTATTAATCTGCTAGCCACGATTCCTATTACGCCTTTATGCCACCCTTCTTTCCATACTACTGTGCTATGAGAATTAAGATAAAAATCATCGCTTTTCACGCGTTGTAACGCCTCCGCAGTTATTTCTTTATCTACACTCCTTCTTTCTTTATTGTAACCTTCAATCTCTTGACAAACCGAAGTTGCTTCAGCCTCAGAATTGGCCAATAACATTTCTACAGCTGCAAGTGCATGCTTAATTCTCCCAGCTGCATTGATTCTAGGAGCGATGACAAACACCACGTCACCTATGGTTAACTCCGCTCGTTTGAGTCCAGAAAGGGAAAGAATAGATTTTATTCCTGGTCTAGGATTTGAATTAATTTCTACTAATCCATGAAATGCCAAAATTCTGTTCTCATCATTAATAGGGACTATATCAGCGCCTATACTAATCGTAAGAAAATCTAAATACTGGAATGCTAAACTTTCCTCCAAATCCAGAGTGCTAAGCACTGCCTGAATAAGTTTGAACCCTACACCACAGCCACTTAATCCATCAAACGGATAATCACAATCCGCCCTTTTAGGATCCAATACTGCATAAGCTGGCGGAAGCTCTTTTCCAGGCTCATGATGATCACAAATAATAAAGTCAACTCCTTCTTCAGATCCCTTCTTTATTAATTCTACCGCTCTAATTCCACAATCGAGAGTAATAACTAGGTCTGGCTTTGTAGACCTTAAAGAATCTATAAATATCTCACTTACTCCATATCCTTCTGAATACCTGTCTGGGATATAATAATCTACTATACAATCTGAATAGTTTTTTAAAAAATGGGTCATCATAGCTACTGAAGTAGTTCCATCAACATCATAATCTCCATAGACAATGATTTTCTCATTATTTTTTATTGCTTTTACTAGACGGTCCGCTGCTTTAGTCATGTCCAACATTAAGAATGGGTCATGCAGGCTTTCTAAACTTGGACGAAAAAATTCTTTGGCTTCGTCAAACGAGCTAACTCCTCTGTTTATTAGCATTTTAGCTATCACATCGGGAATTGCCAATTCATTCTTAATTGACTCATATTCAGAAATCTCAAGTTGCTTTTTTTTAACCCATTGGTACTCCATTTACTCTAGTTTTACCGGTTTAGATGCCTATTCTACTCAATATTTACGATGAAATATTTCTACAAACATAAAGTTAATAGTTATCTTAGCGTCTGTAATTTAATTTTCCAAATAGAGAATATTTAATATGAGATTAAGAAAAATCCTACCCAGCTTTATTGCTTTACTTACACTTACTGTTATCATTTCCAGTTGCTTAAATGATGATAATTTAATTCCAGCTAATTGCTTTGATGGAATTCTAAATAATGGGGAGTTTGATGTCGATTGTGGAGGAGCCAATTGTGACCCTTGCCCACCTTCATGTACAAATGGACTTTGGGATCCTGATTTTGGAGAAATAGATATCGACTGCGGAGGTCCTAACTGTGATCCATGTCCAACATGTAATGATGGTATTATTAACCAAGATGAGCTAGGTGTAGACTGTGGTGGAGAGAACTGTGTCCCTTGTTCTACTTCTGGTAGCTGCATAAACGGTGTTTTAGATGGTGATGAACAAGGTGTAGATTGTGGTGGGCCCGATTGTTATCCATGTCCAGTTCCTACCTGTGATGATGGTATGATGAATGGTTTAGAAACTGGAATAGACTGCGGTTCCCCTGATTGCCCAAACTGTCCTGAACCTACATGTGATGATGGCATCCTAAATGGCTTAGAAACAGGCATAGATTGCGGAGATGGTTTATTCTGTCCACCTTGTCAAATGGCCAGTCAAGGACAAATCATTTTTAGAGCAAACAACAGTAACTTCGAAGTATATGGAGGAGCAACTGCTACAGTAGAAGGTGATATTATTTTCACTGTCACACTTTCTGGAAGTGGAGGTGCAGACGAACAACTAACATTCTTAATCCCTAACGCTCAGACTTTAGTAGATGGGAATACGGTTAACTTCAATCAAACTACGGCAGGAGCTGGTTACGTTATAGGTTTAGAGTATGGTATTTTTGGAAACTATTTAACTAATACACCTAGTTCTGATGTAGCCGTAAACTTTACTTCTATAGGCGTAACACCAGGAACGATTATATCTGGAACTTTCGAAGGTCTTATTTATAACTTCACCGAGTCATTTAGCTTGAACTTGACTGAAGGTTCGTTCAACTTGGTTCTTCAATAGAAAAAAGAAAATTTAACAATAAAAAAAGCCTTGCGATCAATAATCGCAAGGCTTTTTTGTTTTCTCTAAATTATCTAATTAACCTTCGATTATTTTAAACAACTCATCTAGATTAGGTGATAGTATAATCTCTATTCTCCTGTTTTTAGACTTATCTGAGGGGTCTACAGGAACATACTCCGACTTTCCACTTGCACTTAATATATCGGGCTTAATCGTGCTATTAGCAGTCATGATTTTCACGACAGAAGTAGACCTTAACACGCTGAGCTCCCAATTATCCTTAGGATGATTGGGTGAGTTCATTTTATCAGTGTCTGTATGGCCTTCAACTATTATTTCCAAATCAGATTGGTCTTCAACAGCTTTAGCCAAATCAATTAGTGCTTGTTTTCCATCATTATTAATAACTGTGCTTCCTGAAGGGAATAGCAGATTAGCTTCTAGACTTACATAAACTTTTCCATTTTTCTGTTCTACTGTTAGACCTTCTCCTTCAAAACCGAGAAGAGCAGTAGAGACCTTATCTTTAAGAGAATTAACTGCCGTTTGCTGATCTTCTAATAACTGTTCGAGTTCATTTACTCTAGCAGATTTAGCCTGCAAATCTGTAGACAAAGCATCTAGATTTGCTCCTTTTTCGTTTAGATCTGCCTCTAATAAATTCAGCATATCTTCCTTATTTAATAACTGCTGGCGCGTTTCGTCTAACTCTACTAGTAACTCCTTATTTTCATCTATAGACTCCTGAAGCAGTGCATTACTTTTAGCTGACATAATTTCATTCAACTGGTTTATCTTATCGTACTTACCAGTCATCTGTCTTAGCGATGTTCCCATAATGGTCGTGTCAGACTTCAGTCCTTTTAGCTGCTCACTCATCAAATCATTATCAGACTTAGTCTCATTGAACTTAGTCGTCAAAGCCTCGTTATTTTCTCGAAGTGCCTCGTTATCCGTCTCCATAGTCGTTTTCTCAGTAGTGAGTTCCAGATATTTTCTTTGAGGAACGCATGACTGAAAAATGAGTGTTAATCCTATTAAGATGGCCGCACTGCAGCTATATGTTTTTTTCATGGTGTTCTTATTTACACTACAAAGGTCTTATATAGCGAGACCTATAAAGCAGCCCTTCGTAAGCGTTATGCACAGAAATTTGTTAGGCATCTTCGATTTATTTAATTTTTTTAACAGAGGATTACTCCCGAAAAGGTGAAACTATTCGTTCTGGTTTATTTAACGCACAGGTGATGGTGTCTAAATGTTAGAAATGTGATAATGCTAAGATTCTGTCGTGATGTGCAAACAACATTGTACAATTAATCTTTGCCCTAAAAGAGTTAATAAGCGAAAATGAAAGAAATATTCAATAAATTGAGTGGTTTCGAGGGATGGTTCAATGGAAAGTTTGGTTGGTTTTTTACCAATGGTCACAAGAATTCTGCCGCAAGGGAAGACTGAATGTGCTTTAATACTTCACACACACGTTTTGAGGTTCAGTGAAAAACCTAAGTGCTTCAAAACCGCCTTCTCTTCCAACACCAGATTCTTTGACACCACCAAAAGGTGTTCTTAAATCTCTCAGTAACCAACAGTTAATCCAAACTATACCGGATTCTATCTGTTCTGCCATTCTGTGCGCTCTTGATAGGTTCTCAGTCCATAGTGTAGCTGACAAGCCATACTTCGTGCTGTTTGCATAACCTAGGACTTCTTCCTCAGTTTTGAAGGGCATTATAGTTACAACTGGTCCAAAGATTTCCTCTTGATTCGTTCTACAATTAGAAGATAGTCCTTCTATTATAGCCGGTTGGATGTAGTACCCGCTTTGCAACGCTCCTTCTAATTTCACTTGAACTCCTCCAGTTAATACTTTTCCTCCTTCTTCTTTAGCCAATTCTACAAACTCCAAGACTTTATTCATATGCTGCTCAGACACTACGGCTCCCATTTTAGTTTCAGCAAGTTCCGGATTACCCACTCTCATCTTAGAGACTTTTTCCACGAATGCATCTCTGAATTTTTCATAGATAGACTCTTCTATAAAAATTCTGCTCCCGCAAAGACAAATTTGTCCCTGATTGGCAAAACTGCTTCTGACTGTTGTATTCAACATAGCATCAAAATCACAATCTGCGAAAATGATGTTTGGATTCTTTCCGCCCAACTCTAGAGAAAGTTTTTTAAACTCTGGAGCAGCTTTAGCCGCAATATACTGGCCTGTTTTAGTTCCTCCTGTAAAAGAAATGGCTTTAATTTTAGGGTGAGAAATAATAGCGTCTCCCGCAGAAGGGCCTGTACCATGAACTACATTCAGCACTCCATCTGGCATACCGGCTTCTTTAGCAAGTTTACTAAATAGATATGCGGTCATAGGAGTTACTTCTGATGGCTTAGCTATTACACAATTTCCTGCTGCCAAAGCTGGTGCTATTTTCCAAGTAAATAAATACAATGGCAAATTCCATGGCGAAATACAACCTACTATTCCAATAGGTTTTCTTAATGTATAATTAATGGCTCCTATTTCCATATGATGGGCTTCTGAGCTGAACTGAGTAATGGCATTAGCAAAGAATCGTATGTTCGCTTCGGCTCGAGGAATATCTACTGCTTTAGCCAGTGAAACCGGTTTTCCATTATCGATAGCCTCAGCCATAGCCAACTCCTCAATATTCTCCTTTATCAATTCTGCTAGACGAAAAAGAATGGCAGAACGCTTTTCTTTGGGTGTAGATTTCCATAATGGGAATGCTTTTTCAGCAGAATTCACTGCTTGAGCAATATCTTCTGCCCCAGACTCTGGAATGGTTCCATAGACTTTTCCTGTGGAAGGCTTTACGTTATCTATAGTGTTTCCTAATGCTGCAGGCTGAAACTGGCCATTTATATAATTAAGAATTTCTTTCAATTGGAAGAGGTTTTAGAGAGAAAAGTGCATATCGAACTAAAATCTCTAGAATTTACGTCAAATCTAAGATAGAATTTTATTAAATTTGCACCCGCTTTCAGAAATGAAACGAGGATTGTCCCATGGTGTAATGGTAACACCCCAGTTTTTGGTACTGGTATTCAAGGTTCGAGTCCTTGTGGGACAACTTTAAAGCCCTCTTAAAAGAGGGCTTTTTTTATTCTATATTTTCTTACCATGAATAAACTCCTGTTTTTACTTTTTCTTAGCCTTTCATTTAGCACTCTGGTTCAAAAAAAACCTTTGTAGTTCACTATCTTTGCACCCTGAAAAAAATCTTTAGACCATGTCTGATTTAAAACCACGCGTAAGATTCGCCCCGAGCCCTACTGGACCTCTTCATATGGGAGGTGTGAGAACAGCTCTTTATAACTACCTATTCGCTAAGAAACATGGGGGAACTTTTATTCTTAGAATAGAGGATACTGACCAAGGCAGGTATGTAGAAGAAGCTGAAGCATATATTGTTTCTGCGCTGCAATGGTGTGGCACAATGCCCACAGAAGGGCCAGAAATAGGCGGGAAACGCGGGCCTTATAGACAATCTGAAAGAAAAGAAATGTATGCCAAGTATGCTGACCAATTGATAGATTCAGGAAATGCATATTACGCTTGGGATTCTTCTGAAGAGTTAACCACCAAAAGAAAATCTTCTGAAAAAGGTGATTGGAGATATGGGATAGGAACTCGGGAAGAGATGAATAACTCTCTAAATATGACAGAGGAAGAGATGAATGCAAAATTTGCCACAGACGCTCCTTATGTAATTCGATTCAAGACTCCTGAAAACGAAACTATTACATTTACTGATGAAGTTAGGGATGAAGTAAGTTTCCAGTCCAATTTATTGGATGACAAAGTGATTTTTAAATCTGACGGAATGCCTACTTATCACTTAGCCAACATCGTAGATGATCATTTAATGGAAATTACTCATGTGATCAGGGGGGAAGAATGGCTTCCCTCTGCTCCATTACATGTTCTTCTTTATAGAGCTTTTGGCTGGGAAGTGCCGAAATTCGCTCACCTTCCGCTAATTCTTAAGCCTACTGGAAATGGAAAGCTTAGCAAAAGAGATGGAGCTAAATTTGGTTTCCCGGTGTTTCCTTTAGAGTGGTATGATAAAACAGAAAGTGAAACTTATGCTGGATATAAAGAAGACGGCTATTTACCAGAGGCTTTTATAAATATGCTGCTCATGCTAGGATGGAACCCTGGAACGGAGCAAGAAATCTTTTCTCATGAGGAAATGATTCAAGCATTCTCTCTTGATAGAGTGGTAAAATCTGGTGCTAGATTCGATCCTGAAAAGGCTAAATGGTTCAATGAAAACTGGCTTAGGGCTATGGGCAATGAAATGCTCTGTTCGCTTCTTAAACCACTGGCAAAAGAGCTCGCTCAAGATGTTTCAGATGACCAAATAACTGGTATAGTTCGCTTATTGAAAGAACGGGTTTCTTTTATTCATGAGTTCTTAGAGGCTGAATATCTGTTCTCCTCACCAACGTCATTTGATGAGAAAACAGTTAAGAAAAAATGGAAAGAGCAGAGCGCTGACTTGATGAAACAACTAGCCGTTAAATTTGGTGAGATCACTGATTTCAATGCTGTGACTGCTAAAGATACTTTCAGTGCCTTTATGATAGCTAAAGAGGTAGGATTTGGGCAAATAGGTCCAGCTTTAAGGTTACTTCTTAGTGGAATCGGAGGTGGTCCGGACTTATTCGAAATCATGGCTTTTCTTGGAAAAGAAGAATGTCTGAACAGAATAAAAAATAACATCATCAGCATTGCTACGCTTAAAGCTTCACTCTAATGGGAATTATAAGACTTAACCAAATCAAACTTCATGCTAATCATGGATGCCTTTATGAAGAAGAGTTGATAGGAGGTAATTATGAGGTCGATGTAGAAATGCATACTGATTTTCAAGAAGCTGCTGAAAACGACATTCTTTCAAAAACGATAGATTACGTCACCGTAAATAAAATCGTGGAAGAGGAAATGGCTATTAGAAGTAAATTGATAGAACAAGTAGCTTGGCGTATAGGCAAACGCATGAAAGATGAACTTCCTTCTCTAGAAAAGGCAATAGTGACAGTGAAAAAAATGAACCCTCCTATAAATGGAAATGTGCGTGATGTAAGTGTTACTATATCTGTCTAAATATCCATTTCAGGAATGTTATCCCCTGGAACGATTAGTCTGCCGTCTGTAGCTTCAACAATCTCATCTATGCTCACCCCTGGAGCCCTTTCTACTAGATGAAAACCGTTATCTCTTATCTCCATTACAGCTAGGTTAGTGACTACTTTTTTCACGCATCCTACTCCTGTAAGCGGAAGAGAGCACTTCTCTAGAAGTTTAGACTCCCCTCGCTTATTTGTATGCATCATAGCTACTATGATGTTTTCTGCAGATGCCACTAAATCCATAGCACCACCCATTCCTTTAACCATTCTTCCCGGAATTTTCCAGTTGGCTATGTCTCCGTTCTGAGCTATTTCCATCGCCCCTAAAACAGTTAATTGAACATGTCTACCTCTAATCATGGCAAAACTAGTAGCAGAATCAAAATAAGCTGCCCCTGGCATAGCAGTAATAGTTTGTTTTCCGGCATTTATTAAATCAGCATCTTCATCTCCTTCCTGCGGAAATGGCCCCATTCCTAGGATTCCATTTTCCGATTGGAACTCCACCTCTATTCCTTGAGGAATATAATTAGCCACTAGTGTAGGAATTCCTATTCCTAAATTTACGTAATACCCATGCTTTAACTCTTGGGCTATTCGCTTCGCAATTCCGTTTTTATCCAACATATCTATTCGTAATTAAGCTTTGGGTTGAGTTGTTCTTTGCTCTATTCTTTTTTCATACTTATCTCCTTGGAAAATTCTTTGCACAAAAATTCCTGGGGTATGAATTTGATTCGGGTCTAATGTCCCCAGTGGAACCAACTCCTCCACTTCAGCAATAGTTACTTTACCAGCCATAGCCATCAAAGGATTAAAGTTTTTAGCTGTCGCTTTAAAGATTAAGTTTCCGGCAGAATCCCCTTTCCAGGCTTTTACAATAGCAAAATCGGCCTCTAAAGCTGTTTCTAATATGTGTGGTTTTCCTTTGAACATTCTTACTTCCTTTCTTCCTTGGACTTCAGTTCCATAACCTGCTGGCGTAAAAAAGGCTGGTATTCCTGCTCCTGCAGCTCTGCATCTTTCGGCTAATGATCCTTGAGGAATTAGGTCTACCTCTAGTTCTCCAGAAAGCATTTGACGTTCAAACTCATCATTTTCTCCTACATAAGAAGAAATCATTTTTTTAATTTGTCTGCCTTTCAATAATAATCCGAGTCCGAAATCATCTACACCTGCATTGTTAGAAATACAGGTTAAATCGTTTACTTCCATTTTTACTAACTCAGCTATACTGTTTTCTGGTATTCCACATAACCCGAAACCCCCGATCATAAGAGTCATCTCACTCTTTATCCCTTCACATGCTGCTTCTACGTTAGCTACTTTTTTATTTATTGCCATGCTAAAATTCTATTTTAGACTCCGTTAAAAATCATCTCCATCTCCACCAAATAGATCATCATTATCAAACCCGCCTGAATTATTTTGAACTTCATAATACTCTATACAATCTGTGTAACTATCTAAGTCCACATCTGGTTTTTTGAAGTCTCCTCTATTTATGTCAATGGTTTTATCCTCATATACTTTATTTATGAAATACCCAAAAATTGGTAATCCCGTATTAGCTCCCTGACCGTTTCCTGTAGTTCTAAATCTAATAGCCCTATTACTTGCTCCCACCCATACAGCTGCTGTAACATTTGGAGTTAATCCTACAAACCACCCATCTCCATTATCATTAGTAGTTCCTGTTTTTCCAGCTAGGGGGAAGTCAATACCGCCATAAGGCCTTCCATACCCAAGCCTAATAGATGTCCCCTCCTGAACTACTTTCTTCATCATTTCTAGAGTTAAGTAGGCTGTCTTTGGGTCTACAGCTTGACGAGTAACTTGGTCAGACTCATAAATAATGTTTCCGTTTTTATCTTCTATGTGAGTAATAAAAATCGGTTCTATATATACTCCTTGATTAGCGAAGGTAGAAAGACTAGAACATACTTCTTTAACAGTAAGCTCGACAGTTCCTAAACCAATAGATGGAACGTTAGGGATTTCGTTAACCACACCCATTTTATGAGCCAGCTTTATTACTTGTTCAGTCCCGAATCTTTTTATTTGGTAAGCCGTAATTGTATTCATAGATTGGGCCAACCCATGAGATAAAGAAACCATATCTCCGTATTCTCCGCCTGAGTTTTCAGGGCACCAAGGTTCTTGATTTTGACCTGCATCCACACAAGTAATAACATTCGGAATTTCTTCACAGGGATGCATTCCGCTTCTCATGGAATTAGCATAAACAAAAGGTTTAAATGTGGATCCAACTTGTCTTTTTGCCTGCCCTGCATGATCATATTTAAAATACTTATAATTTACTCCTCCTACCCATGATTTTATCTGGCCATTAGTAGGATCCATTGCCACCATTCCGGCATTTAATGTTGCTAAATGATGTTTTACCGAGTCTAATGGAGTTATTAAGGTATCTTTTATTCCATCGAAGGTGAATACTTTAGTATTTGTAGGTGTATTCCAAACTACCTCCATCTCCTTTTCATCTAGTTTAGGCCAATGATGACCACAACCATATGATGCGCAGGCGAAAGAATCTAGTCCATTAATGGTTTTCTCGCTAATATGTCCAGTTCCACCGCAGTTAGGACATTCTTTTCCATGGAGCGTTCTCCATCTAGGTGATTCCTTTTTAGCCAAGTTCATCAGTTTCTCTTTGTTACTTTTAGAGATACCGTTAAAGAATGGATAATTATCTTTTTTTAGCCAGTTCAGCTCCTTTTTAAATGCTGCTTGTAGTTCTTTTTGTAAATGCTCCTGGACCGCCCATTCCGCATAATTCTGCATTCTGCTGTCTATGGTTGTATATATTCTTAATCCATCAGAATAAATATCAAACTTGGTCCCATCATTTTTAATTCGAATGAATTCATCATCATCATTTTTTTCATTAATAATGCTCTTTACCTTTTTCCTTAGTTCTTCTCTAAAATACTGAGCACTTCCTTCATCGTGACTGATTTTTTGGTAGTTCAATCCTAGAGGAAGAACTTTTATTGAGTCGAATTCATTCTTAGTGAGAAATTCATTTCTTACCATCTGACTCAACACTACATTTCTTCTGTGATGCACAAGTGAGTCTCTCCTGAGTGGATTATAGTAAGATGAATTTTTAAACATGCCTACTAGCATGGCACATTCATGCAATTCTAGCTCCTCCACCTTTTTGTCGAAATATATTTTAGCTGCAGACTTAAGTCCTACCGCCTGATTTAAGAAGTCGTACTCATTAAAATAAAGTGCCAAGATTTCCTCTTTAGTATAGGTCTTTTCCAGCCTAGATGCGACTATGTATTCGCCAGGCTTTTCTATTATTAACCTATATAGATATGGGCTTAAAATGGTATTTACTTCTCTCTTCTTAGTAAACTGAAGTTTAGCTAACTGCTGAGTCACGGTGCTCCCTCCTCCTTTAGAGCCGGCTAACAAAATAGCTCTGGCTGTGCTATAGAAATCTACTCCGCTGTGTCCAAAGAACCTTTCGTCCTCTGTGGCCACCAAGGCGTTTATTATATCTTGGGGTAAATCATCGAATGAGAGATCTGTCCTATTTTGCGAGTAGTATTTACCTAATATTTCTCCATCTGAGGTGAAAATCTGTGTAGCCAACTTCGTATCTGGATTGGCCAAATCTTCAACATTCGGTAAATCTGCGAATGATGCATTAATAAAAAGCGCGGCCAAACCTAAAACAGGACTTAACACTATTAACCATGTTAACAGTCTGTACTTCTTGGTACTCGGAGAAATTGGAGTTTTTTTTGGGCTATTTTTTTTCTTCGCAGTCTTTGCCATGTAATGGAAAACGGAGGTGAATAAACATAAATTGCAAAGCACAAATTTCTAATAAAATTACAAGCCCACTGCACTGTGCTGATAATGTTATGAATTATTAGAACTTAACTTCTTCTTAGCTTCATACATTTGTCAATTCAAAAATAGATATTTCATGCTAAATCAAGCGTTACAGTTAATCTTAAGCCTTTCTATATTAGTAGTGTTACATGAAGCTGGGCATTTTTTACCTGCTAGATGGTTTAAAACTCGAGTAGAAAAGTTCTACTTGTTTTTCGATGCTGGATTCGCTCTTTTTAAATATAAAAAAGGAGATACCGAATATGGAATAGGATGGCTGCCACTAGGTGGATATGTGAAAATATCAGGAATGATAGATGAAAGCATGGATAAAGACCAGTTAAATTCAGAACCTCAGCCATGGGAGTTTAGGTCTAAACCAGCTTGGCAAAGATTAATTATCATGGTAGGAGGAGTTACTGTTAATCTAGTTTTAGGATTCTTAATTTACATGATGGTAATGGGCGTTTGGGGAGAAACAAGACTTCCCGTTAAGAATGCCGTGAATGGTTTTGACGTAGATAGTATGCTCTACGATTACGGTTTACGAGATGGAGACAAAATCTTGACCTTAGATGGAGTAGTTCCTAGATCTACTGAAAAAATCAATAAATCTTTATTTTTAAACGGTATCACAGAAGTAGCATATGAAAGAAATGGAGTAACTGGGATCGCAACAATGCCTGATGACCTAGGACAGCAAATGCTAAATTCTGGGAGTATTATGTTGGTTTCTGCAAGAATTCCTGCTATAGTAGATAGCATTCCTTCCAAAAGCCCATTAAATGGTTTTGACGTACTTAAAAACGACCAGCTCGTAGCGGTAAATGGAATCCCGACTCCTTTCTACGACTTGTTGACTGACGCGCTCCAAACTGTAAAAGGAGAAGATATAAAGCTGACAGTTTTGAGGGAAGGTCAATCTAAGGATGTTACTGCTCATGTAGATACTCTAGGAAGGTTAGGATTTATCCTGCGTTCTTCTATTGAAATATTGGGTAGTGAGCATGTTGACTATTCATTTATGGAAAGTTTCGGTGCAGGATGGAGATTAGGAAAAGAGAAATTAACAGATTACATAGTCTCTATTCGGTTTATCTTCTCTTCTGCTGGAATAAAACAAATGGGAGGATTCGGTGCCATAGGCGGAATGTTCAACCCCGGATGGGACTGGGAAGGTTTCTGGGTGGCTACCGCATTTCTATCCCTAATTTTAGCGTTTATGAATATACTACCTATTCCTGCGCTAGATGGAGGACACGTAATGTTTTTACTTTATGAAATTATTACAGGAAAGGCTCCACCTCAAAAATTTATGGAAGTGGCCCAAATGCTAGGAATGCTTTTATTATTTACGCTAGTGCTTTACGCTAACGGAAATGATATCTGGAAGTGGATTACCGGTTAATGAAGAATTTTAGAATTAACATTGCCTTCTTAATTCATCTACCACCAGCACTAATTAGTGCTGATATTTACTGCTAGTTTGGCTATATGTTAAAATGGATAAGTATTCTGGCAATGTGTCTCAGCGTTGCAACGCTTAAAACAGCAGGCCAAGACGAAACCACTGGGGACAAGAATGCGCTTTCTTATTCTTCAGAAGCTCAAAAAGAAGTCCTGCTAATTCCTATGATGGATAAGATGTTCCTATCGAATGTTACACATGAAATAGGAAGATATAATGACATGAATTTCCGTGAAGTAAGGTCGTTTTTTAAAGATTACATCGTTGATATGGCCGACTTAAGCGGAGCTGAAACCTGGAACATAACGGATGCTAATTCATTAGATTCCGTTACCCAAAAAATTCAAGTAGCTCAAGGGTTTGATTATGACCTGGTAACCATCCATTCAAAGATAGAAGAGACTAAAATTCAACAGATTTGGAACAAACTTCAGCATTCAGCAACAGACAAATCTGACAATAGAGGAGCTTATTTAGAAAATGGAGAAATCAAAGAATTCTATGATGGAAGATCTAGGTTTATGAACACTAAGGTGGACACTGGTTGGGTTTTCGGTCAAGTTTTAGTAGATTCAGATTTTGATTATCTATTGTTTGTTAATGAGTTAGATATAAATAAACCTCGGCCTTCTGATGCTAATTTCGGGTCTGGCGAACGCACACTGAAGCTTCATTTTACCCTTTATAATTCTGAAGGAAAAAGAATTTATGGAAATGCGGCTTTTAGTACTTTTGCTGAAGACGAACTAGACATTTATGCTATAGCTAATGATGCGCTGTTCTCTGCTATAAACAGAATGCTTGCAGAATGCACTGCTGAACTAACTGCTCTTCCTAAATAAACTTGATTAATTTTTTAGATGTTATCTTTATTATCGTCTTATTTATGTTTTGAACTGAGTGACCCGTACGTGTTAGTTATAGGATTTAGTTCTATCATAATTATTTCTTACCTGTTCAATATTTTAGCCAGTAAGACTAATATTCCAAGTGTAATTATGCTAATTGGATTAGGGATTGGTATTCAACAAGTAGCTAAATTTTTTGGCTATGCTGTTCCCGATTTACAAACTGAATTAGAAGTTCTAGGAACCGTAGGAGTTATTCTTATAGTTCTAGAGGCAGCGCTTGATTTAGAACTTACCAAAGAAAAGTGGCCTACTATATGGAAATCATTAGTGGTAGCTTTATTGGGTTTACTAGGTTCTGCATATTTAATCGCACTTTTCTTCAACGGAATTTTAGGATTGGATATGTTCAGGTCATTTCTATATGCTGTGCCATTAGCTATTATGAGCAGTGCTATTATTATTCCAAGTGTTGGGGCATTAGTAATGCACCAAAAAGAGTTTATGGTTTATGAAAGTACTTTTTCTGATATTCTAGGTATTATGCTTTTCTATTTTCTAATTGGAAATGCCTCTACGGAATCTGCTAGTCAAATCGCCTTAGATGTTTCATTCAAAGTTTTTATAACCATAGTGCTTAGCTTGTTAGCTAGTTTTGGCTTAATAATCTTAATCCAAAGGATTAAATCTCAATTGAAATTATTCTTGCTCATAGCGGTTCTGCTGCTACTATATGCCATTGGAAAAAAATCGGGGTTATCTTCTTTAGTGCTCATACTATTCTTCGGATTAATGCTTAATAACACGAATCTTTTCTTTAGAGGTAGACTTTCTAGGTTCGCGAATAATGCAATTATAAAAGATGTACTCCATGATTTTCATATGATTACATTAGAATCTGCATTCGTCTTAAGAACATTTTTCTTTGTAATATTTGGATTGAAGATCATTCTGGCTTCTTTGGTGAGTTTAAATGTCGTGATGTATAGCTTAGTGGTGGCTATTATTCTCTATGTAGTGAGACTAGCTCTTCTAGCGTTATTTAAAAAGAAAGATATATTTCCTCTCTTATACATAGCGCCAAGAGGGTTAATTACAATTCTATTGTTCTTTGCAATACCAGAGGAGTATACTTCAGTGGCATTTGACAGCGGTATACTTCTTTTCGTAATTCTTACATCTAGTTTTATAATGACTATTTCTCTAATTCAGAATGGGTTTAAAATAAAACCTGCTGCTCCTGAATATGAAGATGGGATTTATAAAATATATGACTAGGATGATAGATCTTACCACGATAAAAAAAATTGCGGATAATAACCCTAAGATCATTCGACAGTTTTTAGAAGTCTTTGTACATAACACTGCAAAAGATTTAAAAAAACTTGCTTTGGCTATAGATAACGAAGATGCTCGCCAAGTGGGCTATTTCGTTCATAAATTAAAATCTACTACTCAGTCCATAGGCTTTATAAATGGTCATAAAGAATTACAAAGAATAGAAGAAAAACTCAACCTAAGTCATCCAATAAAACCTTTACGTCTGGAATTATTAAACGTGACTAGAGAATGTGAATTAGCCGTAGTGGAAGCTAGAAGGCTTTTAGAAAAATTTATCGAGTAGGATTTTCCCTACACTCTTAATAGACTACTTATCACCTTAATAGCTAAAAGGAAATCGGATATTTGTAGAAATGAATTACTACAAAATGATTGATTACCATTTAATAGCAGACATAGCATTAGGGATTTGAATTTTCAAAAAAGTATCCTTCTCCAATATGA
>Ga0206677_10002199_pt1 | contig 17496 bp, 14 predicted proteins | sample M130m12015metaG_FD_155475 | JGI IMG/M metagenome (GOLD analysis project Ga0206677, IMG submission 155475) | Ammonia-oxidizing marine archaeal communities from Monterey Bay, California, United States - M1 30m 12015 | ecosystem: Environmental > Aquatic > Marine > Intertidal zone | place: USA...
TTCTACTGCACCAGCTTGTGGATCAGTAAACAGTATTTTGGACCATGTTTTTCCTCCATTGATGCTTTTGTAGACTCCCCGATCTTGGGTGGGTTTATAGATGTTTCCCAACACGGCAGCATAAACAATTTCAGGGTTTTGTGGATCAATGACAATGCGAGGAATATGCCTCGATTTAGGCAAGCCCGCAAATTGCCATGTTTTACCCGCATCTTCTGATTTCCATACGCCATAACCCGAAGAAACATTTCCACGAACAGTGACTTCTCCACCCCCCACATAAATAACGTTGGGATCACTTTTAGCTACAGCAATGGATCCGATGCTTCCGCCAAAAAAGCCGTCAGAAATATTGGCATAGGTTTTTCCTCCATCATGCGTTTTCCAGACACCACCTCCCGTAGCACCAAAGTAAAATAAGTTGGGCTGTCCGGGAACACCAGTTACAGCGGCTGCTCTTCCTCCACGAAAAGGACCTAGCTCCCGATATTCTAGTGACCCATATAAAGAAGTGTCAAATGTTGGTGTTTTACCCTTCGCTTTTCTTCGTTGTGCATGCCCAAGCTGTGTTAGGGCGAAAACAAAAAAGAAGGCGATGAGGGAGCGTTTGATAATGGTAATATTTTGCATGACAACGATTTTGATGTTGAATGTACAAAAAATTAAAATTGTACATTTAAGGGAAATAAAACTTCTCGCATGAAAAAAACAGTCAATTTTATTCTTTCTTTTGGACTATTTATTGCTCCATTAATTGTGAATGCGCAGAGCGTAAAAACGATTAAAAAAAATATTCAGGCTTCTGTCGAAGCCCAAAAAGAAAACATGATCCAAACCAGTGATGCAATCTGGGAAGCGGCAGAAACATCACTTGTAGAATATAAGTCATCTAAGCAACTCATGGATTATGCACGTAAACACGGCTTTGAAGTGACTGAAAACGTAGCCGATATCCCTACTGCTTTTATGGCCAAATACGGCTCTGGGAGTCCAGTGATTGGAATACTTGGAGAGTTCGATGCTAATGCAGGGATTTCCCAAAAAAGACAGCCCACACGCGAAGCTCGGGTAGAGGGTGGTGCAGGGCACGGCTGTGGACATAATCTCTTTGGAACGGCAAGCCTTGGAGCAGCAGTAGCCATTAAAGAACAAATAGAAAAGGGAACATTAAAAGGCACCGTTATTTTTTATGGAACCCCGGCCGAGGAAACCATTTTTGCCAAAGTTTGGATGGCTAGGGCTGGTGTGTTTGATCAATTGGATGTATGTATGGATTGGCACCCGGGCGACAATAATGAGGCCGGAACCCAAAGTAGTAAAGCCTTGGTCGATTTTCGCGTTAAGTTTTATGGGAGTTCTTCCCACGCTTCCTCCGATCCTTGGAATGGGAAAAGTGCTGTGGACGCCATGGAATTGTACACCACAGGACTCAATTATTATCGCGAACATATTTTGCCTACCTCTCGCATTCATTACCAAATTGAAAAGGCAGGAGATGTGGTCAACGTAGTCCCCGACTTTGCACAAATTTGGACCCGTCTGCGTGAAAATAATCGCGAGAAGGTAGATGTGTTGTACGAGCGTGCTTTAGCCATCGCAAAAGGAGCTGCTTTGATGACAGGAACGACCTATGAAACCAAGCTTATTTCTGGTATTTATGAGATTCAAGTGAACCGAACAGGGGCCGTGGCCATGCAAAAAAACATGGAGGCACTGGGGGAAATTAGCTATTCGGATGAAGAAGTTACCTATGCCAATACCATTCTAAAAGAGGCAGGTAAACCCCAGTTGGGAATTGACGGAAGTATTCATCCATTAAAAGAAACACTTCCTGCCCAAGGCGGATCGACGGATGTGGGTGACGTTAGCCAAATTGTTCCAACTATACGAATGTCGGCAACTGTTGCCGCTAACGGAGGGCCTTGGCATTCATGGGCCGTAGTAGCCTGTACGGGCATGTCCATTGGTCATAAAGGAATGATCTATGCAGCGAAAGCACTCGCTATGACAATGGCTGATTTATACAAAGACCCAAAATTGGTTGAAGCAGTGAAGAAAGATTTCAAAGACAATAAAGTCAATAAAACCTATGATCCTCGGATTTTACCTGGACCACCTAGCCTAGATTAATATGCGTATACAACTAGTTTTATTGACCTTAATGTTCGGTCTTTCGTTAAATGCACAAGCAATTTTACCGCTCAAAGAACGCGCAAGGGTGATGGAAGAAATTCAGCACCATCGATTTACTGAATTGCTACCTGAACTGATGAAAGCCCATAAAATAGATGCTTGGGTTCTAATAACCAGAGAATACAATGAGGATCCTGTGGTAAAAACCATGTTACCCCCAACTTGGTTAAATGCCCGAAGACGTACAATTTTAGTCTTCACCTTGGATTCGAAAACGGGTGAGCTTAGTCGCGCAGCCATTACGCGTTATCCCTTTGGAAAACTAATCCCTTCAGTTTGGAAGAAGGATGAAGAGCCCAATCAAATGAAAGCCTTGGCAGATTACCTTACGGAAAGAAACCCTAAAAAGATTGGTATCAATACCTCTGAAAACTATGGGATAGTTGATGGTTTGGCGCATACGGATTACCGTCTTTTTGAAGAAGCGCTGTCATCTTCATTAAAAAAACGCTTGGTGAGTGCTGAATCTCTTGCAACGGCTTGGATCGAAACCCGTACTCCCCGCGAAATGGTGGTTTACAATCAACTGGTTGAAATTACCCACAACATTATTGCAGAAGCTTTTTCAACCAAAGTAATTACACCAGGAGTAACGACCACAGATGATGTGGTTTGGTGGCTACGCCAGAAAGTAATTGCGCTTGGACTTAAAACTTGGTTTCACCCTACCATCGACGTTCAACGAACTGGAAATAGTGACTTATATGCTTTTGATGGGAAATCAAAATTTGATATCATTCAGCCGGGAGATCTGGTTCATTGTGATTTTGGGATTACTTATTTAGACCTAAACACTGATTGTCAGGAACTCGCCTATGTTTTGCGAAGAGGAGAGAAACAAGCTCCGAAGGAATTGGCCGATGCTCTAGCCGATGGAAATCGTGTACAGGATCTTTTTACGGAGCGTTTTAAAACAGGACGTACGGGTAACGAGACTCTCGCCATGGCGCTTGAAGCCGGGAGAGCTGAAGGGCTACGACCTCAAATATATACTCATCCTTTGGGACTATATGGGCATTCGGCTGGCACCACTTTTGGGATGTGGGATTCACAAGAAGGCGTTCCAGGGTCTGGCGATTGGCCGCTACACGAAAACACCGTTTATGCTATTGAACTAAACACTAAGGTTTACATTGAAACTTGGGAAAAAGATGTTCGCATTATGCTGGAAGAAGCCGGTTATTTCGGTCCAGATGGCTTTGTCTACGTTAACAAGCGTCAAACTGAACTATTTTTGATCGGGAAGTAGGCTGCTTTCGTTCGAGGGGTTCCTTTCCTAGATGGCCATGAAAACGGATGACCAAACAAAGTAATAAAACGATGTTTTTCTTTTATTGATAGGGCAATACCTCTGAATTTTTAGACTTCCTGTTTAGTCTAAAGGAGCTACTTTTAGTTAGCATGTTTCGGTTTAAATACAAAATCAAGCCGGCTAATAGTAAAAAGAAAAACTGCAAGAAAAAAAGTTCTAGCGACATAGAGCATCTATTATTGTTTCTATGACAAAGATACATCTGTTTGGGCCTTATGAGGCCCAAGACAAACGTAAGTTGTGAACAAGTTACTAAGAATGAACTAGTTAACTTTTAGCACAAGTTTTCCATTCTTTTCTCCGGAGAATAAGCGCAAAAAGGTTTCTCTAAAATTTTCAATACCTTCATAAACGTCTTCACGGCTTTTTAATTTTCCTTCTTGCATCCATCCGGCCATTTCTTTCATGGCTATCCCATAGTTTGGCGCATAGTCCAAGACAACGATCCCTTTCATCGAGGCACGATTAACCAAGAGAGAAAGGTAGTTTTTAGGACCACTAACTGCAGCTGTAACATTGTATTGGGAAATAGCACCACAAATGATTACACGTGCGTTTTTACGCAAGAAAACCAAAGCTGCATCTAAGATTTCCCCTCCAACATTATCAAAATATACATCGATCCCTTTTGGACAATGTTGCTTTATTCCTTTCAGTACACTTTCGTTTTTGTAGTCAATGGCACCGTCAAAGCCCAGTTCGTTAATGAGGTAATCACATTTTTCTTTTCCGCCGGCAATTCCAACAACACGACATCCTTTTATTTTTGCGATTTGCCCAACCACACTTCCAACTGCCCCAGCAGCTCCAGAAACCAACACAGTTTCTCCTTCTTTTATTTTTCCTTCTTCTAATATGCCAAAGTAAGCAGTCATTCCAGGCATACCGAGTGTGCCGATATAGGCGGGCAGGGGTGCGCGATTTGGGTCAACTTTATAGTATTGTTCTCCTTTTGTGATGAGGTGGGTTTGTACCCCTCCCCAACCTGTAATATAGTCTCCTTCTTGAAAAAGTGTTTTGCCTTGGGTTTGAATAACCTTACCAACTGTTCCAGCACGCATTACTTCACCCAATTGAACAGGAGGAATGTAGGAGCGTGATTCATTCATCCATCCGCGCATGGCAGGATCGAGGGATATATAGTGCTGTTCAACCAGCATTTCTCCTTCTTCCAAAGGACGAATAGGTGTTGAATCGAATGACCAAGTATCTTCACTAGGAAGCCCTATGGGTCGTTTAACTAAGATTTGTTGTTTGTTTTCCATAGGTTAAAGCTATAAAAAAGCTTTGGTTAAACCGAATGCAAAACTCAATTTCCCGTTCTTTTTTGCTGGTTGATTAAAGTATGTGGCCGATATGGGAACATGAAAAGGAAGGGATGTCAAGTCCGACAGGCCTAAAACCTTGTATTTTGATTATCTTCCGTTTTTAATCTTTAAAATGACCAAAAAATTACAGCACATTGTCCTAATACAATTCAAGGAAAACCTCAGTGAACAACAACTTAGGCGAATTGAGGAAGAGGCACTTACCCTCAAGGCAATACGGGGTGTTAATGATTTGTTGTTTCGAGCTAACGTATCCCCTGAAAAGTTAAATAAAGACTATTCTCATTGCCTTACACTTTGGTTCGCCAACGAAGAAGACCGTGATAAGGTTTACTTGCCTCACTCTGTCCACCAGAGGTTTGTGAAATTTTTTGTCCCCTTCACAGAAAAGGTTCTCGTTTTCGATTATTGGGAATAGTTTTCAATCAAAACACTAGCTAAGGCTTAGTGACAAATCATTGGTAAATACATGTTTTTTTTCTGCCACAATGATCGATATCTCTGCGTTAGAATTTACCGTACACTCAAAACGGTCCTGCGACATCACTATGCTGTAGATGTCTTTTCTAAAGTTAATCTTAAAGGAAAGCGTATCCCATGCTTTAGGCAGTTGAGGATTGAATGACAAACAGTTGTTGCGAACACGCATACCAGCAAAGCCTTCAACGATACTCATCCATGTACCTGCCATGGAGGTAATATGTAAACCTTCTTCAACTTCAGTATTGTAGTCATCTAAGTCTAGGCGAGCTGTTTGTAAATAAAAAGCGTATGCTGCTTCACTTTCTCCTAATTTTGCAGCAATTATAGAGTGTACGCAGGGAGAAAGAGAAGACTCATGAACGGTAAGAGGCTCATAAAAAGCGTAATTCCTCCTCAAAGTGGCTTCGTCAAAATGTTCTTCAAAGAAGTACATCCCTTGTAATACATCTGCTTGTTTAATGTAGGGTGACCGAAGAATTCTATCCCATGACCAGTGCTGGTTGATAGGGCGTTCAGCTGGATTTAAATCGGCTGCTTTCACCAATTCTTTATCCAAGAAACCGTCTTGTTGAAGAACAATATTGCGCGAATCATCTTGAGGCAAGTACATGTTTTTTGCCTTTTCTTCCCATTGCGCTAATTCTTTTTCTTGGAAGTTGGTTTTTTGTTCAATGCGTTTTGCATCCTTTGGAGATGATTTTCGTAGGGCAGTTAATTGCTCTGCCGTGTAGGACATACACCATTGTGCACTATAGTTTGTGTACCAGTTGTTATTTACGTTGTTTTCATATTCATTGGGTCCTGTGACACCCAAAATGACATAGTTGTTTTTAGCCGAAGAAAAACTGGTGCGTTGACACCAAAATCGTGCGATTCCAATGAGTACCTCTAAACCCATTTCTGGGATATAAGTCAAATCTCCTGTGTAGCGCGTATAATTGTAAATGGCAAAGGCAATGGCACAATTACGGTGTATTTCCTCAAAAGTAATTTCCCATTCATTATGACATTCTTCCCCATTCATGGTGACCATTGGGTAGAGTGCTGCTCCTTTTGAAAAGCCAAGCTTTTCAGCATTTTCTATTGCGCGTTCAAGATGATTGTAACGGTAGGTCAATAAATTTCGAGCAACGGCTTGATTTTTGGTGGCCATGTAAAATGGAATGCAATAGGCTTCGGTATCCCAATAGGTGCTTCCGCCATATTTCTCTCCTGTAAAACCTTTGGGACCAATGTTTAGTCCAGCATCATCACCAGTATAGGTCTGGTTGAGTTGAAAAATATTGAATCGAATGGCTTGTTGGGCTTTCACATCACCTGCTATGGTTATGTCAGCACTTTTCCAAATTTTTTCCCAAGCCTTTTTTTGTTCTTCAAGGAGTGTAGAAAAAGGCAATTCAACTACTTCATCTAATACGCCCATAGCTTCTTTTTCGAGGCTGTTTTTCGGGTAATTCCGACTACTCACATAGCCGCCTAGCTTTACTAGAGTTAAGGGTGTGTTCGCTTTTAGTTTATGGGTAAATACCTGCCCAATTTTTTGATCTCCTTCTTTTTGGGTAGCTGGAGAGTCAAGTTCAACACCAGCTTCAAAAAGTTGGGCTGCCATAAATGTGCCAACACTAAAGTTGGTTTTGAGTGTATGAGCTTCTATGTAAGCGCGATTGTCTGACCCTACTTTTTGATCGATGGCCCAGAATTGGTCATCCCAATTGCTATCATGATTTGTAATTCCAGCATCGATATAAGGCTGTAGTTCTATTTTGACTGCTTGATCAGTCGTAATGCTGTATTCGAGAACACCAAGCTTGGGTCGTGCCAAAGACAAGAAGCGTTTGCTTTCAACAGAAATAGTTGTGCCATTGAATATGGCTGTGAATTTTCGTGTATAGAGCCCAGTCTTCATGTCGAGTTCTCGGTAAAAGGCACTAATTTTTTCGGCCTTATTTAGATCAAATTGTTCTCCATTCACTTTTAAGTGGAGACCAATCCAGTTGGGAGCATTCAAAACCTTTGCAAAATATTCAGGATAACCATTTTTCCACCAGCCAACACGTGTTTTATCGGGGTAATAGACTCCGCCAACATAGCTTCCTTGAAAGCTAGATCCGCTGTAGTCTTCTTCAAAATTAGCACGCTGTCCCATGGCACCGTTACCAAGACTGAAAATGCTTTCAGAAGCTTTTGTGTTCTTCTTATTCCATCCTTCTTCTATAATTTTCCACGGATGTTGCGGGTAATTGTTTAAATTCATGGTGCTTATAGTGTGGTGATAAATTCTTTTGTAATCTCGGTCATACTAGCAAAACAGTAATCAGCACTTTTAACTTCTTCAGCAACTCCCATCCCAATGGAAATCATACCGGCAGCTTTGGCAGCCTGTATTCCGGCGGCGGCATCTTCAAAAACAATACAATTATTGGGTTCTTGTTGAAGTAATTCAGCACCTTTTAAAAATACTTCAGGGTTAGGTTTTGATTTGGTAACATTGTTTCCGTCTACTATGGCATCAAATAAGTGATCAATTTGAAGTTTCTTAAGAATTGCTGTAGCATTTTTGGATGCTGAACCCAGAGAGACTGGAACATTATTTTGTTGTGCAAAGGTTAATAAATCAAGTACACCAGGTAAAATTTCTTCCTGCCCCATTCCTTGAATTTGGTGCAAATAATCATCATTTTTTTCAAGTAATAATTGCTCCTTCTTTTCTTTTGAAAGCGCCACATCGGCCCATGCTAAAATGCGGTCCAACGACTCTTTGCGACTTACCCCTTTTAAAGACTCATTTTGTGCATTGGATAGCGAAAAACCTACTTTTTCACCAATGCGTTTCCAAGCAAGAAAATGGTATTTTGCCGTATCAACAATTACACCATCTAAATCAAAAATAAATGCTTTCATTTGTTCTTAAGGGTTTATTTACAATGATAGTCTGCCGCTCTGGTAGCAATTTGTCCATGCGGCTTAATGTTTACTTTATAGCCCAAAGAATTGGCCCAACCACGTGTTGCATTTACCAACTTATTTGATTTAAAGTTTTCATCTTCATTGTAATCCATGTCAATTTCTGCCCGAACATCAAGAGATTCTTTGATCGATTCTGCAATATCGATGCTCATTTCTGTTTCCTTCCATAAGCGGGTCCATAGATCTTTGATCTTGGGCATACCACTCTTTTTAAGAATGTAGTGAACTCCTCTGTTTCCATAGCGATAGGCAATTACGGTAATATAGCGGGTGTGTTTAGCAATACTCTGTGAATCTGTCCCAACATGGATGTCTACATAGGGATTGTTAGCCAAAATTTTTCGTGTATGGTCGATGGGATCAATTTGATTGCCCTGTATATCCCTAAAACCCATTGTTTGGTTCATCACCTAAAGATAAAATTTTTCCCTCGAAAACAAGAAAATGATTTCGGAAAGAATGAAAGCTTTAGAAACAATAGGCTATTCTTGTTTTTTTGGACGGATTAACCACAACGGAAGGACAAAGAATAATGCTAAAGTCTTAAAGTATAGACCAATCAAAGGAACAAGAATCATCACCAAGATTGTCCATTGTTTTTGCGTCATACTAGGCCACTTTTTTTAAACCGAGAATACGTTCTTTTACTCTTGAAGAAAGGTAAATAATGGCAATCATGTTAGGAATACACATGAGCGCAAAAGACAAATCAATGAGACCAATGACCACATCTACTGTGGCAACGGCTGAAAAGACGATACTTCCCAAATAGATATAATTATAGAGATATCCCCATTTTTTTTTGGTCAGAAAATTAAGACATTTAACTCCATAATACGAATATGTTAAGAGGGTAGAAATTCCGAAGACCAACACCATCAAGAGCAATAATTTATCTCCAATCCCAAAGAAAAGACGATTGAAAGCCTCAAGCGTAAGGGATATGCCGTTGAGGTCGTTTCCTAGATACGCCCCGCTTATGATGATGATTACCCCGGTAATGGAACAAACAAACACTGTGTCCAACAATGGACCCAAGGCAGCAACTAAACCTTCGTGTATAGGGTCTTTGGTTTCAGATTGTCCGTGATACATGGGCGCATTACCGACCCCACTCTCATTAGAGAATACGGCACGTCGAACCCCCAAAAGAACCAATCCCCAGAAGCCACCGGTTACAGCAGTATGTAAATTAAAGGCTTCAGAAAATATAGAGGACAAGGCCGGCAGAACAAGAGAATAATTATCTAATAAAATAAAAAGACCCATACTGAAATAGAGCAACACCATCAATGGAACTAATTTTGAGGTGACGGTGACAATTTTTTTCAATCCCCCTAAAATGACCCAACCACTGATCAATACAAACACTAATCCGAGTAAAATTTTCCAGTAAAAATCTCCCAGAGAAATGTATTGATTTGGTTGTACCACGGTCATGACAGTTTGGGTGAGTTGGTTGGCGGTAAAAGCAGGTAATACACCGAATAAGCCTGCAATAGAAAACCAAATCGCCAAGGGCTTACCCCAGCGGGGAATCCCGATGGACATGTAATACATAGGTCCCCCAAGAGGACTTCCGTCAGCTTCTTTTTCGCGTAATAAAACGGCCAGTGAACTACTGTAAAACTTGATTACTGCACCCAAGGCTGCTGTAATCCACATCCAAACCAGTACCCCAGGGCCTCCCATATAAATGGCAATGGCTACGCCTGATATGTTTCCAAGACCAACGGTAGAAGCCAAAACAGCAGACAATGCTTCAAAGCGAGAAATTCCTTTGTCATTTTCTTTTTGGAAGAGTAATTTCCAACCGTGTTTTAGGTTAAATAGGGCATAGCCTCTGGATTGTAGGAGTAAAAAAAATCCTCCTCCAAGAATAAGGGTTAACATAACCCATTCTAAGGAACCTATAAGTGACTGAAGTAGTGAGGAGAATGCTTCCATTGGGCTAAAATAGAAAAGCCAAGGGATTCCCTTGGCTTTTTTTAAAAGAATTCACAAATGTTTTACCAAATGTATACCCGTTCTTCTTTGGGGAGATACATTTCGTCTCCCTCTTGTACATTGAAAGTAGCATAGAAAGCATCCATGTTTTTAAGGGGTTGATTGGCACGATTATATCCAGGAGAGTGTGGATCGGTGCGCACTTGATTTTTCAAGGCTTCATCGCGAATTTTTGCGCGCCAAATTGTTCCCCAAGAAAGGAAAAAGCGTTCTTCCGCTGAGAAGCCATCGATGGGCTCGGGTGCCCCGTTCTCTTGATGATGAATAGCCAACGCATCAAAGGCAGCATGAATCCCTCCAACATCACCGATATTTTCTCCGAGGGTAAATTTTCCATTGATAAAGGTCTCTTGTAAAACCTCAAGAGCGCTGTATTGATCTGCAAGTTTATCTCCCAAAGAATTGAATTCAGCTAAGTCTTTTTCTGTCCACCAATTGACCAAGTTTCCATAGGCGTCATAATCTGCACCAGAGTCATCAAAACCATGCGAAATTTCGTGTCCAATTACACCACCAATTCCACCGTAATTCACAGCAGCATCGGCCGTAAAATCAAAGAATGGAGGTTGAAGTATGGCCGCAGGAAATACAATCTCATTGTAGGCTGGATTATAGTATGCATTGACCGTTTGTGGTGACATAAACCATTTGGTTTTGTCAACTGCTTGCCCAAGTTCGGCTAGGTTCTTTGAAAAGTTATAGGCACCCACATTAAGCATGGCATCAAAATAATTCAAATCACCTGCTTCATTGGTTAATCCAAGTGCTGAATAATCCTCCCATTGATCGGGATACCCAACCTTAACGGTAGTTAACTCTAGTTTCTTGATGGCCTTTGCCTTTGTTTCACTATCCATCCACGCAAGTGTATTGATTCGGTTGGTGTAAGCTTTCACCAAATTACCGACCAACTCTTTCATTTGTGTTTTAGCTTCTGGAGGAAACTTTTCCCCCACATAGAGTTTCCCTAACGCTTCACCTAGGGTTCTGTTAACGGTTCGTATCGAGCGTTTTTCCAAAGGCTCTTGCGCGAGTGCACCGCGAAGGGTTTTGCTGTAAAAATCCCAGTTAGCACGATCAATGTCCATGCTTAGGCGTCCAGCTGTTCCGTCGATGAGTGTCCACAATAAATAGGTCTTAAGCGCAGAAATTGAATTTTCGTTCAAAATTGCATCTAGCGAAGAAAAGAAGCCTAGGTCAGTGACGACTACATTGTCTACTCCTTCTGTCCCAATACCGCTAAGATAGGCAGGCCAGTCAATTTGTTTTGCAATATTTCCAAGTTCCTCTGTGGTTCTTGGGTTGTAGCGTTTTGAAGGATTGCGGCGTTCTACCTTGTCCATACGACCATTCGCTAGTTGGGTTTCAACCATCACAACTTCGGCGGCCAATGCTGTGGCTTCTGCTGCTGTTTTCCCTAGGAATCCGAACATACGTGCAACATGCTTCTCGTAGGTAGTTTTTATTTTTTTAGAATCTTCGTCATCTTTTAGATAATAATCTCGTTCAATACCAAGTGCTCCAGGATAGAGTTGTGCAACATTTTTGTTGCTGTCTTTGGCATCAGCAGAAACACCAAAACCAAAGAGTGCATAGCCCCCTTGACGGATGTTTTCTTCTAAATAGGGCTGAAGATCGGCTTTTGTCTCGATTGCGTCAATACGTTCAATATGAGGCAGTAAAGGTTTAATTCCCAATTCATTACGTTTAAGGGTATCATTGATTAATTGGAAAAGGGTCACCGCTTTGGCTTCGTCAGCACTATTTTCCAAGTTTGGATCTTTAGCGGCTTTTTTTAAGATGGCTAAAACATCGGCGTCGGTGTTTTCGCGTAATTCATTGAAACTCCCCCAGCGTGTTTTGTCGTCGGGTATTTCCGTGTTTTTCATCCATGTTCCATTGACATAGTTGTAAAAGTCGTCTTGAGGGCGAACTTCGGTATCCATTAAGCTAAGGTCAATTCCTCTGGCTTTTTTTGGCGTGACACAGGCGGTAAATCCAAGAAGGATTCCGCTGATCAATAGGGCGGTTAGTAATTGTTTGTACATGTTTTTTTTTTAGGGTTTCAAATTACAACTTTACACAGTAGGAGATAAAATTTTAATAAAACTTTATTCTTCTCGTACTACAATAAAGGTGGCTTTTGAACCGGTGGCTAGGTTCCATCGGTTGGCCATCAAAAGAGTGCCTTGTTCATCATATACCCTTACTTCGGCTGTATTTGGCCCAGAAGTTCCTTGATTTAAAGCAACAAAATCAATTTTATTAAACCCAAGGATTAGATCAACATCAAGTTTTTTATAGTTTTCAACCAAGAGAATATTGGGATAAAACAAGGCATCATTTAAGCGCACCTGAATTCTATCTCCATCGGGTTGTTGATGATCACGAAAGACAATTTGTACCCGCTCAGCACTACTCTTAAAATCACCGAGGTATTGATCTACTTTGAAATCGCCCGGATTTTGTTCTGCCTCTGGAGATTGGAGCCGCTTTAAATAATCCTCTCCTTCATCCAAAAATTGTTCTTTAAGCCCCATTTGGATGTCTTGTTCAAAGCTTTTTGGTGCAGCAGTAGGATTGGGGGTTTTGGATAAAAAATCTTTTTTAAGAAAGTCGGGTAAGGGGTTTTTCTCCGGCAGTTTAAGCAAGGATTTTGACGCTGGATCTACTTCAAATTTTTTCTGAACGGGCTTGTTCTCGTTTTGCGCTAAAGCAACAAAAGAGCTCCCTATCGCAATCAGTAAAAAGAGCATCCGTAGTTTCATCTTTCAAACCTAAGGAATTAAAATGTTTTCCCTGAATTTTTAACAGGGATTTAATGTCTGTAGCAACTCAGTAAAATTATTGTATTTTAGATAGTAAAAGAACCCAAATATGCAACTCACATCACTCGACTGGGGAATCATTCTCCTCTTTTTTATTTTAACCTTAGGGGTAGGACTCTGGGTTTCCCGTTCGGCAGGGAAGTCAACCACCGATTTTTTCTTGTCAGGAAGAAACATGCCTTGGTGGTTGTTGGGTATTTCGATGGTGGCCACAACGTTTTCAGCTGACACACCCAATCTAGTGACAGATATTGTCCGGACCAATGGAATAGCCGGGAACTGGGTGTGGTGGGCCTTTTTATTGACGGGAATGTTGACTGTTTTTGTTTACGCCCGTTTGTGGCGAAAGTCAGGAGTGGTCACCGATTTGGAATTTTACGAACTGCGCTATAGCGGAAAAGAAGCCGCTTTTTTACGCGGCTTTCGCGCTATTTATTTGGGGGTGTTTTTCAATATCATGATCATGGCCAGTGTCTGTTTGGCTGCCATTAAAATTGGTGGAGTAATGCTCGGTTTCAGCCCAGTAGAAACCGTATTGGTCGCTTCCGTAATTACCGTAATTTACTCCTCCATGGGGGGTTTAAAAGGGGTGATCATCACCGATTTTTTTCAGTTTATATTGGCCATGGGAGCAACTTTTTGGGCGGCTTATTTTTTAGTCGATTTGCCCCAAATTGGGAGTCTCGACAACTTATTGTCTCATCCAAACGTCATTCCAAAGCTGAATTTCATACCAGATTTAAGTCAACGGGAGTTGCTCATCACCCTGTTTGTTTTGCCCATTGCCGTGCAGTGGTGGAGTGTTTGGTACCCCGGGGCGGAACCGGGCGGCGGAGGCTATATTGCCCAGCGCATGCTTTCGGCCAAAGATGAAAAAAATGCTATTTGGGCGACGATGCTATTTAACTTTGCGCACTATGCCATTCGTCCTTGGCCATGGATTTTAATTGCCTTAGCGTCCTTGATTATTTTTCCTGACCTGGCGTCGATCCAAACGGCCTTTCCCCAAATTGATCCAGGAATCATTCGAGATGATTTGGCTTATCCGGCCATGATGACCCTCTTGCCTGCTGGGGCAATTGGTTTAGTTGTTGCCTCGCTTATTGCGGCCTTTATGTCAACGATATCCTCTCATTTAAATTGGGGTTCATCTTATGTCGTTTATGATTTTTATCAGCGCTTTATCAATCCTTCTGCTTCAGAGAAACAATTGGTTGCTGTTGGACGGTGGTCTACGCTGTTTCTGATGCTATTTTCAGCGCTGTTTGCCTTGGTTTTGAGCAATGCCCTTCAAGCCTTTCAGATACTCTTGCAAATCGGTGCAGGAACCGGATTGCTCTTTATTCTCCGTTGGTTTTGGTACCGTATCAACGCCTATAGTGAGCTTACGGCCATGCTGGTTTCTTTTGTGTTAGCCATTTATTTTCAAATCATTCATGTTGCGCTTGGCTTTGATGCCATTGCCAATGATCTTCAATTTTTGTTGAGTGTAGGCATCACCACCTTAGCATGGGTAGGAGTAACCCTGCTCACTCAACCCTCGGATATTGACACCCTAAAAAATTTCGTACGAATTACGCAGCCCGGCGGAAATGGATGGAAAGTAGTGACCGATCAAATGATTTCCACTGAACTAGCTGCAGAGAAGAAGGGGTGGAATGTTCCCCGCGGAATTCTGTGTATGTTAGTGGGGGCTTTTGCAATTTATGGCGCCTTGTTTACCACTGGCTTTTTTCTTTATGGAGAAATCAAATCAGCCAGCTTATTGGGAGTTGCTACTTTAGCCGCCTTTTATGCCTTGTGGAGGCTGTCAAAAAAATTGGTGGATTAAAACTTATTGATACACTCGAATGTAATCCACGATAAACTCTTGTGGAAAGATGGAGTCGTCCATAGCTGGACCGCCAAAGTGTCCTCCAATGGCTAGATTAAGCAATAGATAAAAAGGTTGATCAAAAGGCCATATGGCTTCAGTTCGCTCTTTAGGCGCAAAGGTGTACACATTGACATCATCAACAAAAAAAGCAATTTTTTCTGCATCCCATTCGGCAGCGTAAACATGAAATCCTTCTTCAATATTTGGGATACGAGTCGTTTTGCTATTCGCAAAATCACCATTTTTATCTTGGGTATGAAGGGTAGTGAAAATTTCTTCGGGTGCACGGCCAACATATTCAAGAACGTCGATTTCACCACACAGAGGCCAACCAACTGCATCTATATTGCTACCCAAGAGCCAAAAGGCCGGCCAAACACCTTCGCCAACTGCTAGTTTTGTACGGGTTTCAAATCGACCATACTGGAACTGTCTTTTTCCTTTGGTTACAATTCGTGTGGAGGTATACTGCTCCTTTTCTTTTCTAGCTTGAATATACAGCATCCCGTTTTCGAGCCGATGATTATTACGGGTATAAATTTGTTTTTCTTTATTTCCCCAGCCACAGATGTAAGGACAGCCATCGCCTAGCTCAAAGTTCCAGTCATTTTCATTGAGTTTGTTTCCTTCAAATTCTTCTGCCCAGACCAATCTGCGTTCTTGGGCGTAACTTATTCCTAAAGAAAAAAAAAAGAGGATAGGTAAGATATTCTTCATAGGTTTACGCAGTTTATTGTTGTGCGCGTTTGACGATTAATTCAGCCTTAATTTCTTTGGCTCTTTCTTCTGATATTTCATAATTGCGCATGATGTACATAGCGGTTAGGGTTCCTAAAATGGGTAAACCAGAAAAGAATAAGCGTAAGCCTGTAATTGCTGTCTCGGATTGTACTTCTATACTGGTGTCAAATCCAATGAAGGTAAAAATAGCTCCGCTCAGTCCCCCTGCGATCGCGAAACCAAACTTCACCATCCACCAATAAATGGCGCCAAAAATTCCTTCACGGCGTTTGCCTGAGGTCAATTCATCCAAGTCAATGACGTCGGCGGTCATGGACATCATGATGGTGAATAATCCCCCAATTCCGAAAGAGAAAAAAGGAAGTGCTATTAAAAACAAGTAAGGTTTTCCAGGGATAAACAAGAACCAAAGCATGATATACCCCATGACCGAAATGGATTGAGAAATTAGAAAGGCTTTTTTCTTTCCCATTAATTTTGACATACGTGCTACAATGGGTATGACCAAGAAAGTAGTAGACAAAGCTCCGACGCTTCCAAAGAGTGTGGGCCATATTCCTGCTGCACCAGCATCCCCATTAAATAAATAGTAGACGATGATAAAAAAGGTAAAAGCGGCTACCGTATTGAAGGCGTTAAAAATTAAAAAAGTAGCAAAACAAAGTTTTCTAAATGGTGAAGACTTAAAGGCTTCGACAAAACTGTACCAAATCTCTAGTAAACTCCCTCCAACATTTTTTAGGCTAAGTGGGGAATAATTTTCCTCTAAAGTTGACTTTCCTCTTATGAAAATAGCGGGAATCATGGCAAAAATGGCACAAATAATCCCGACCCAGACAGCCAAATCCCTTACGGCTATGTCTGCTGTTGCATACCATTCGGTGTCGTACATAATGACCCAGAACCAAGGTGCAATAACCCAAGCCCATTGACCAATCCATTGCGCAACAGCCATGATGCTTGTGCGTTCATGAAAGTCATCGCTCATTTCGTAACCCATGGCTACATAAGGTACACTGAAAATGGTTAAACCGAGGTAAAACACAAAGGACCAAAAAAGGAAATAAGCAAAGTTGTAATCAATTGGATTATCTCTAAACAGTTGCCACATCACGATAAAGGATATCCCCATAACAATTGCGCCAATGAAAACATACTGTCTTCGTCGGCCCCATTTGGACTTTGTATTGTCGGAAATGAACCCCATGATTGGGTCAGTAATCGAATCAAAAATTCGTGGAGCCAAGGAGACTACCCCCCACATCCAGCCCGGAAACCCGAGGTCTTGAACGAGCACTACAATAAATATACTGATGGCAGCTGGGAACATTTGATTGGCCAGCATCCCTAAACCAAAAGCAATTTTTTGGCCCATGGGTATTTTAGAAGAAACGGATTGATTTGACATAGAATGCGTTTTAGTTAATGACTACTGTTTGTATCGCTTGCGCTTCAATAGAAATGATTTTTTTATATTCACCGAGTTCAAGCGTATAGCTTTTTTCGGTTTTTCCTTCGTTGAAAACGACAACAGAAATAGATGTATCAGGGTTTTCTGCAGCGGCAACCATGAGTGCTGGATCAGAATTTGTCACCTCGATTATTTTAGCTCCAGGACGAATAAACTTACTGAAGTGTGCCATGACATAGTATAAGGGGGTGAAATAGACTTCATCCTTTTCAGGGTCTACAATCACCGGGGCAATGCACCAGTTTTTCTTCCAATTGGGTCCTCCTTGTTTGTCGAGGACCATGTTCCAG
>Ga0206677_10002202_pt1 | contig 17479 bp, 19 predicted proteins | sample M130m12015metaG_FD_155475 | JGI IMG/M metagenome (GOLD analysis project Ga0206677, IMG submission 155475) | Ammonia-oxidizing marine archaeal communities from Monterey Bay, California, United States - M1 30m 12015 | ecosystem: Environmental > Aquatic > Marine > Intertidal zone | place: USA...
ATACAATTTCATGTTACACGTGAGTCCGGTACAGAACGTGCGTTTACCGGGGAATACTATGACGAAAAAAGAGCAGGTGATTATTACTGCATTTGCTGTGATAAATTACTGTTCACATCTTCGATGAAGTTTGATTCAGGTTGTGGATGGCCTTCATTCCATACCGAACATCATGATGCAGGAATTCTTAGAATAGAAGACCGCACTCATGGAATGCTCAGAATAGAAGTACGGTGTGATGCATGCGATGCTCACCTCGGTCACGTGTTCCCAGACGGACCAAAACAGTACGGAGGAGAGCGCTACTGTATCAATTCGGCATCGTTGAGATTTGACGAGGAGGTAGACCAATGACAACAACCATTCGGAGATATATTGAGACTGACACCGGCCATCGAGTCCCAAATCATAAGTCTAAGTGCAAGCATATGCATGGTCATAGATACCGTTTTGAAGCAGAAATCGAAGGAGATGTTGTTACACAGCAAGGTGTCTCAGATGAAGGAATGCTGATGGATTTTTCAGATATTAGCCATCTATTAACGGTTCATATTCATGATGTCATCGATCATGCTTTTGTTGTGTATGAGGGGGATGAAACTGCGAAAGCAGCATGTGAACTCATGGGAGATGACCATCGCACTGTTGTAGTCCCATTTATTCCAACTGCGGAGAATTTAGCAAGGTGGGCGTTTGAAACCCTTGAACCTCATATCAAATCGACCTATGGGAATCAGTTACGTTTAGTGGCTATGCATTGCCGAGAAACACCCAAAAGTATTGCTTCGTGGCGTGTTTGACTACTCGATTTTGCGCCTTCGTTTATTGAGCCAATCTGGTTTGTCATTGACATATTGTAGAGCGGTTGTTCCATCGACCAAACCACCAATGATCCTCGTCGCCTCATCTTCTGTAGGTGTGCTACGTAGCAGCGTTCTCTTGAGCGTCTGATTCACCGAATCAATTCGTTCATCTTTACCAGGTAACTCGTTTGCAAACTGTTCAATTGATTCAACGAGAGTGCTCCTTAATGCTGGTGAAATATAGCGCTCAAGAGGAACAATATCCGGCAGACCCGCATCAACGCCCTGAGTGGTTTTCACCCGATGGCGTTGCACTTCATAGAGAAGGGCATTGACCGCATGACTGAGATTAGCGATTGGATATCCTTCCCAGGTAGGTAACGTCACGAAGGCGTCGCAAGCAGCCAAATCCTCTGTAGACAATCCTTTTCCTTCTTCCCCAAATACAAGTGCCACTCTCATGTTTGTTCCTTCTAACCTCTCTACCATTTCCCATGGATACATGAAGTGACGAAAGAGCGTTTTTGCTCCGATTTCTCGCTTTCCAGATGTGCCGAGAATCAATGAACAATCCTGCGTCGCCTCGCTTAGTTCAGCATGAATTGTTGCTTGCTCTAACACTCTTTTGGAATGCTTAGCTCTGGCTCTCGTTTCTCCGTCATCTTTGTCACATTTGGGATTGACAAGCCGTAAATCCTCAAATCCGTAATTGAGCATGGTCCTGCAGATGGCCCCGAGATTTCCCGGATGACTAACGCCTACCAAGACGACGGATATTGAGAATGTTCCTTGGGGAAGCGGTATATCCATTCGCTCGCCCAATTCAATCACTACCATTTTTTGATTCGATATAACTTGAAATCCAACGAGGGTCGCAAATTTGGTAGAGGAAGAAAAGATACCCTCCCTCTTCTCGATCATCCATGACCAAGGAACGCTTACGCAGGTTATGCTGATGCTTTAGGTAATGAATCAAGGATTCAAGCTCTTCGCGGTTATCGCTGTGAACACTAACAGGCATTCGGTCCCATTTGACTCGGACCGGCAAGCAAATCACCGCTTCAATCGGTACGGCGTTGACGGTATCGTGTCACGTAACCCGCAATCCAGTTGCGAAGTTTCTTTGACTCAACATCGGTCAATTGTGAAACAATGATTTTGTTGTGGTCAAAGTCGTTCGTGAATTTCTCACCGTGTTCTTCGCACAGACGAATTGCTCGGATTTTGATGAAACTTGGTCGAATATTTCCCATTATGATCACTCCTTCATTAGTTTGACTTCAACTGGGATGCCTGGTTCATCGTGACGTGTCACGAGAAGTCGGATCTTACGTGGAGGGTTTTCAATTCCTCGCTTCCAGATGTGTTCATTGACCTCTGGGTCAATGTAGAGTTCTTCTTCTTCGGTCACCTTGAGATGACGGATGACTTGCTCGCGGATGATTTGCATTGCTCGTGGAGCACGCTTGTAGCGAGTGATGTTCCATGCGTTCCTCAAGGGAACGATAAGTTCGGATTCGTTAGGTCTTGCCATGATAATCACCTCATCGTTGGAGCTTGCTTCGTCTCCAGTGGTGTCGCTTTGCGTGCGATACCGTATTTCGGTCGGTCTTTAGCATGACCCAAACTGGGACACGTCGGTTCTGTTTTCCTGCCTTCAAGAGGCGTATTTTTTTTGCTGCTGGCTTATTTTTTGACATATCGAGCACCTTCTCAGATTCTTCGGATGGACGCATTATTGCGGCTCTTCGATTGGGATGCGAGCATTTGCTTCAACGAAGCATCACTCATAGGTTGGTCGAGTTGACCGGATTGGTACATTGAAGCAACGGTTGTTTTGATGGTCATTGCTCGGGTTGGGTCGACCATGGCGATACGGGCGACACGAGAACGGGCATCGGGTGTCATGGCGACACGGAGTGTTGAATCAAGTTGGGCTGCAGTTTGGGCGGCTTGTTGGGCCTTCTCCTCTGCTTCAATCTGAGAAACTGCCTGTTGTTGGGCTTGTTCTTGGATTGCTTTGAGCCGTTGAGCACGAATGGCGGACAATTCATCATCCTGTGTCGATACCATAGCGCTCAATCCTCTCACTCCGATCAATATTTGTTAAGACCAGGGTACTGCTCATCTGCTGCAGCACGCATTGAATGGGCGATGTTATCCACTAGTTTTTGGCCAGCGGGGGTAATTTGTCGGCCAGCGTACAGCTGAACGGGCTCATCTCCACCGACGACCTTTGTTGGTACTTTCTCAACGAGGCCAGCTTCTTCGAGTTGTTGAAGTGCTGTTCGAATAATGTGGCGGGAAGCAACGCCAGGAGTGTTGGGCATAACGCCGTTATCCTTCTTTCCACCAAAGGCCTGTGCGAGGTGGGTGACTCCAACAGGGCCGTTACGAGCAACCTTGCGGAGAATAGCTGCAGTACGGAGGAACCACCAGTTATCTTGAGTGGGTGGGCGTTCACGGTCCACTGCTGTTTTGACATATTCAGACCAGTCAGGGGGTGAAATAGCGTCTTGTTCAGCCATTGCATCGGCCAAAGCAGGCATTAGAATGTCAGCAGGAATATCATACACGGTCGTCATAACAAAACACCAAGCAACTTGGCGACCGCCCGCCCCTATATGAAAAGAACGGGTCAAGCATACAGTAAATCATTGCACAACACCTCATTCACGGCAAGCCATACAAGCCTTGATGAAGGCCCCTCGGCTGGCTAAGGTTGATGAAGAAAGCATTGGCTCAGAATCCTAACTTGCTTAGGACCCTCATTGGCCTGTCATTGACCCTGATATTTCTACTTTCATATGCCGTTTATGGAGCCACAGTGTCCCCTTCCGCTTACATTTACACCACAGAACCAACGGTTACAGTTGCTGACAGTTTGGAGGATTCCGATGGTATTGTTCGCATCTATGACGGTGATTCCAACACGACGACTTGGGCCTGGAGCGTCCCCGCAAACGGGCAGAACCTCACTTGGGTCAACGTATCAGCAACCGACCTTTCAGACGGGTCTGTGTTGAAGGTCATGAATGGCGCGAAGTTGTACAGCCACCCGTTACTCGGCGCCGTGTACACGTTAGAGAATCCACTTGAGGAAGAATTCTCATGCGCAGACAGGTGTTTCCACAACGTCACCCACGAACGAACTTCTGAAGATGGAGAAGATATCTCATTCTTCGCACTCACCTCCGTCGATCCAGCTCGCCGTTCGAACGGTTCAGTATTCGCAAAGAATATTGATGGAGCATGGGAAGAAGCGAATAAAAGTGTCAATTATCTCCATTCTCCTTCTCTCATACGGATAGAGATTGTTGAATTAGGAAACCGAACAACTCAGCCTTTCATCGTAGTTGAAACCGTAAACGAGGAATTACGAGAAGTCAAGGTATTTTCTGTAGATGCTGCAACTGAGTTTGTTTGGGCACTGGCAGCTGTCGTGGGATGTTTTTCCATTGTATTGATACCCTCCTTCACGGTATATTTTGCTGCCCAAGCAAAAGAAAAGAGGGATGAGGCCAAAGTTGAACTAGCCAAAAGCAAAGTTGTAAATGACGCAATAGATGCTGCAGAATGAGACGATTCATTCTCCACTGCTCTCATATAGATTAAGGGTATGTCATCTAGATGACCCGCATGCTGATGAGACGCGTACTTTTTTTGGCGACGATTCTCTTGTTATCAACAACAGGTCCGGCATTCACCGAACTCAGCACAAATGGGGTCGACCATAGCCCACGGAATCAAACAGGTGTTGATGTCGGTGTGACCAACATTGAAGTAAAATACACAAACAGTGCAGATGAAGGCAATTTCAAGATGTTTTCTTCAAATCATCCAATTCTAGGATTTAATCGGCCGGCAACACTCTACGTGATTGATGGAATGGTCAATGTATCTTCCTCACTAACCATTGAAGTAGAAAATTTTGGTAGTGCAATATCCGGAGTGATTGATGTTACCGTTTCATTGAATCACAATGAATACGAATTTTTTGAACTAAACAATACGACTGTACAAATGTCATCTCTGGCTGGAGGGCAGTCAAATAGTATCAACGTTGCAATATCCCCAAGTTACGCGGGAAATCATACGCTTGTTGTAACAGCAACATCGACAGTCGCAGACGACGTACCCGGAAATGACGGAATGTCAAGGGCGTTCACTGTTGGATCTGCTTACTTCAATTGCGACACATTGAATGGATGGAACACTGGGAATGAATGGGGAATGAGTACAGACACCTCCATTTCAAAAGGGACAAGTTGCCATGTGGGTAAGGGTTCCACCTCTTCTTACAGCAACAATATCATCACAACCATGGTCTCTCCTCAAATGGACATGTCTGATGCCGTAAATAGTCCACTTCGGACGAATGGGTTTTCATTCTTTTACACTGGAAGTGCTGCTGCAAACGATGTTTTGAAAATTTATGCCAAGACAAACTTCGGCGGATGGACAGAAGTCGCTACGATATCAAATACAGTTGACGGATCGTTCCTTGATGGTGTTAACTGGCAAACATTTTCAGTGTCACATAAAGGTGCGGCTTCACCCCTTATCCCCATGGATTCTTCGTATTTTCATTCTTCTTCTCAGATAAAGTTTGAATTCACTTCTGACGCATCAGGTTCAGATATCGGATATTGGATCGATGATATTGTTTTTGTTTACGACCAAAAGGTCCGTGAAAATGAATATCAAGTTTCCGCCAGAGGCATCGCAACAAACGGTGCTACTCCAGGGAACTGGGGGAGCATAAACCTGGAAATTGTCAACGACGGCAATATCTCAGAAACCTTCATTCCAACGCTTCAAGGTCTTCCGGTTGGTTGGAACGCATATTATTCCAGATTATCCGGAACCAGCTTCAATCCAGCACAAGGGCTAACTGCGACACCAGGAACACCCGTCGAATTCAGAATCATGCTTCAACCAGATGAGAACGCAAGTATAGGCCTCCAGCAAATGGCGGTTGCTATATCCTCTCAACAGTACAGTTCTGTTGGTACAGTATTACCCGTTCAATTCTTGGTGATGGCTGATCGTATTCCGATCGTAACGCCACCTGACGTGCGGCCAAGTTGCCCTCCGTCATATTCATGCACGTTTGAAGTTGAATTGGATAACATCGGTGATGCAACCGATGTGTTTGACCTTAGTTATGATGTATCGACTCTCCCCAGTGGATGGGATGTTGGTTTTACATGGTCACAACCAACATCAATCCAAATTCGTCCAAATGAACCCACTTCGGCCTTGATGACCATGACGGTTCCAGCAGGTGTTGCTCCGGATACTGTCGTTTCTTTTGATTTCACTATGCGTGCACAAAACGACACAACAAGAACGGTAACAGAGACAATAGACATAGCAGCATCGATGGTAAGCGACGCTTCGGTGGATTTGGTAGAGTCAATGAAGATGGACCGAATGTTTGTTGACGCTGGTGACGAAGTAAAATTGACATATAACATTTGGAACAACGCCACAAGGCAAGATATCTTTGAAATAAGCATCATCGTCGAAGAACAAGGACAATGGATTATCGAACAACCGACCGGACCGCCTGTTGTTCTTAACTCAGGAGGAAGCACGAGTTTTGATGTGTACATTACAGTCCCGAGCAATGCACAGGCTAACGACCGAGGTCCTCGGATAATTCCCGTGTTAGAATCACAACGAAGTTTCATGACCCTGCAAGGGCCCGAATTTGACTCATTCCGTGTGACTACAACAGAAAATGTAGGCATTGAGGCCATTGAGACTCCTTTGAAATTGACCCCCAGTCAGCCAAATCCGGCCACATTTTTGATAACAAATCACGGAAACGGAGATACCGAAGTTCAAGTTGATATCCTCGACCTCCCATCGACATGGGAATGGTGGATGGTAATTGATGGAGAAAACCACTCCGGGCCAATCAGTTTGTCCGTTTCGTATGATTTAGAGCATACTGTAGAAATTGAGATTTGGCTCCTCCTTCCGATGGAAGAAGCTGCGGGTGAACGGCATACTATCCGAATTGGTGTTCAGCCTGCAAGTGGAAATGAAGATAGCAATCTATTGGATAATATTGTTGAATTTACTTCAATCACTGATTCAGTACATTCACCGGTACTCAAGTTGATATCAGGAAGCACTTCAACGATTGCTGGTGGAATATTTTCGGCTGTAGCCTCGTTGGAAAATCAAGGGAATGCGCGGGACGATAATCTTCGGCTAAAAACGACGGTATTTTCTACGCCAGCACTGTTGAACGGCAAGAGTTTTCTGAGTGTCGGTGGGGTGTCCTATGATGTTGGCGATGAAATTCCATTGATACTTCAGCCTGGTGAGATGATATCCCTAAACTTGGATGTCATGGTTCATGAAAATTCCACATTGAACACAAGGTTTGTTGTACTTTTTGAAATACTAGGCTCCTTGGATGAAAATGGATTTCCAGTTGTACTCTCTGTTGAACACCTCATTATCCTTGACCAACAACGATCAGTGGAAGCCACTATCGCAAAAGAATCAACAAACGCAATTATGGAGGGAACTGCCGCTAATGTATGGGTTAACCACACATCGACATCCACACTCAATGAAACAATGGTTCTGACGGCGTTTGGCCCGGAGGGTTGGCAAATCTCTTGCAATAAAATATTGATTCCGGAACAAGGGCTCCAATTTCTATCGCCACCCGGTCACGTCACCCCCCAAGGGACACAGTCTACTTGTGAAATTTTGAGGTTGAGTGGAACCCTAAAAGGGGATGTTTCCTTCACGCTGAGCAGCATTGATGGGCATCATACATTTACTGAATCCATAGCCTTGGAATACGAGTCTACAGATGAGGAGCAATTATTTTCTAACACACAACTCATTGCTGGTGGTTCTGGTGGTTTGATATTTATTGTTGCTCTATTGTTCATATTGCGAAGAAGAGGCGAGGAATTTGGATTATCGGAAGAATTTGAAGGAGAAAAGGAGGTCGTTCCAATAAAGGGGCCACCGATTAACGGACCTCCTGCAAGCGAAATCCAACAAACAGCACAATCCGATCATTCAGCGGAATTAAACCATCAATCCAGCGACGAATCAACGGTTCAACACAGCCCTCCACCAGTACCAGATTCAGGCCTCCCACAGGGATGGAGTGAAGAACAGTGGTCGTACTACGGTCAGCAATACCTTGATGGAACCCTTTAGGGACGCAACACCATGACAGCCTATCCACCTGCATGGTACGGGTTGTGGTTTATGGTCGCTCTTTGTGGTGTCACTACGTGGTACTTGAGAAATTTCACAGAGCGCTTTCAAGCGACCAAAATTTCTGCTCTTCTGGGTACAGCGTCGATGATCACGTTACTGGCTTGGACTTGGACAGATTTTTGAGGTGATTCAATGAGCGAACTTGCAGGAATTGAAAATCATCCACTCGCTCAACACTATCCCTGTCGAGTACCAGTATGGTGGGCGCGCCATGGGTCTGTAGAGAAAGACTCTGAGTTAAATGGCGTAAGCGGACGTCTTGTCACCCTAAGAATTGCTAAAAACTTCAAGCGATATGAGCGGTGGCTGGCTAAGATGTTACGGGCGCCCAAGGAACTTAGAAAACCACTTGATAGAATGAATAGTGTTCTGTGGGAACTTTGTGATGGGTCAAGAACTTTTGATGAAATATGCAATGAGATGAATCATCTCTTCAAAGAGGAAATCGCACCGGTAATAGCACGCACTGCGGTTGCGCTGGCTCAGTTTCAACAACACAATATCCTTCTCATTTTGGAAGAACCTCTCTCTGGAAGGTGGAGCGTTGGCCCGGGAACGATCCCCGACCATCAAGAACTGACAGATTTGGATGAGGGACATCCGTATGACGTTGAATTACTGGTCGGTGAACATGCTTGAAAATCGGGGAATCGCTGCCAATAATTTGAGCGGCCGAGCAATGATGACATGGGTTCCAACATCAATAATAGGCCGTTGTAAATGTTGAGGATTAGTATAGAGGAACGTGGCTATATCGGTCAGAGTTCCACCCGGTTTGAGTTCAATGTCACTGCTCTTTCGTACAAACTCGATTGGTTCGTGGTTAGAACGGGCCATTAAGTCACAAATTGTTTCAACCGACGGTGGGCTGGCATGATAATCAATCAGTTCGAATGATACTGATTGTTCCGTCATAAATTGAAGTGCTTGTCGTGATTTACTGCATCGGTTGTAATGATAGAGGTAAACAATTGTCATCTTACCACCTATCCCTGAGAGGTTGATTGAGGTTCCCAAACCAATCTCAGCCCTATGCCATCGCTGGTCTTGGATTCAAGTGATGAAGACCGTGCAGTTGAGCGGGTTGAATCGCTTTCGGTGAACCATGAACCACCACGGGTCACACGACGCTTAGACAATTGGCTACGGTGAGGTAGTTGTGTTCTTGGGGTATTATAATCTGGTTCCCACTGATCTTCGCACCATTCAGCAACAAGGCCATTCATGTCGAAAATACCCCAAGGATTGGGTTTTTTCAGTCCAACTTCTTTGGTGGTGCTACCAGCATTACCTGCATGCCAACCATACTCGTTCAATTCAACATCTCGTTGGCCAAACCACCACCTGCCGTTTGTCCCACAACGTGCAGAATATTCCCACTCTACTTCTGAGGGAAGACGCCAGATTCCAATCATCCCAAGCCGCTCTGAGCCAGCATCTCGCTCGTTCATACGGGCGAGAAATTCAATCGCATCATGGTAAGAAATTGACTCAACCGGCCTCAAACCAGAACTCCATCCTTCATGAAATTTAGAAGGGTTTGACCCCATCAAATCCACCCATTGGGCTTGTGTAATGACTCGTTCACCGAGGAAAAAGGGTTCAGTAATTGATACAGCATGCGGTGGAGATTCGTTTCTTGCACCAACACCTGAAGAATCTCCAAGAATGAAGTCACCGGGTTCAATTAAGCGGTAGACTCCACCCCATGAGTCCGTAAATGCCGGCCGCTCTCCGTCCATTGTAATCCTCTCAAGATTGGAGCTTCATTGAAGTAGATAAGACAGATTCCACAAGAGATTCTAAGCGTCCTTGCAATGCTTCGTCATTAAGATGTCCTTCTTCGTTGAACGCTTCCTTAACATGGCCTACTGCGAGTTGTTCAGGTACAGGCCATGCATGAAGCCAGCGCAAAGAAATTCTCATGTGGTTCAGCGTGTTTGCATTTGTCACACCGCCAAGTGTGGACATTAAACCAAACACCTTTCCTCCCACGTGTTTGTCGTACATCCAATCAAATGTGTTCTTCATGACTCCCGACATTGTCCCGTGGTACTCAGGAGATGCAACGAGAAAAGCATCGGAATCCAGCAGTAAAGTTTGAAATTCTTGCACGGTAGCATGATTCCAGCAACCATCCTCGCCGACAAAGGGTAATGGTTTCTCGTTGAGGTCCCAGAAGATCACTTCGGCACCCTTTGATTCGGCGATTTTCAATGCTTCATTAACGAGCATTCCCGATTTTGAGGTGCTCCGATATTCTCCTGCAAGCCCGAGAACTTTCAATCCATTGTATGACATAACCTTCGCAGAAGGGCATAGTCTTTGAATGTAAGGATAATTGTCTGCTCGGAAAGAAGTAACCCTTATGCGGAGTATTGTATTGGTCGTAAACCGGTGAAACCGTGACTGACGAAGATGCATCGGAGAAAACACACGATGTTTCGGAAGAGGATGACCTTGCGGATGCCGTTTTGTCCTCTGTAGAGGACGCCATACATGCGGTTGAAAATGACGAGCAGCCCGACGAAATTGTTGTTGAGAAACCCGTGAAAAAGCCAAGCAATATCATACCGGAAATAGATGATGTTGAAGATCCTGAAGAAATGGTCCAAATCCTCCTCACAGTGGGGGAAGAGCGTTCACGAAGAGATGACATCAAAGGAGCCCTCGCCGCCTTTAACAAGGCAATCGCACTTGATCCATCCTGCGATATGGCGTGGTTCAATCGCGGCGTCCTGTTAGAAGCTCAACAAGATGCAAGAGGAGCACGACAATCCTTCCAAATATGCTTGGATTTGAATGAAAATCACGCTCCAGCAACGGCAAACATGGCCATACTACTGGAACGAATTGGAGACTTGGAAGGGGCACATTCTATGGCCCAAAAAGCACTCGTGTTTTTCCCAGGACATCCCGCACTCGTAGAACTCAGTCAACGTTCAAAGGACAGTGGATTATCTGTTCCAATGGAAGTCATGGAACCCTCGATTGAGGTCAAGCAAGATTTTGATATGGAAGCCGTTGAAGCGATTGCGGAAAAAGCTGGAATTGAAAACCCAGAAGACCTTCTTCAAGAAGCAGTCCATCACGACCATGATGATGACGACCAACTCTCTATTCAAGAACTTGAAAGTGCAGCTGACGTTATCGTCGCCCAGCAAGAAATTGTCAAAGAAGTAGTTTCTGAGCCTGTCCCAACACCGATTGTTCCAGAACCTGTCCAAGAAGAACCTGAGGAGAATATCGAAGTTTTCGTAGAACAAGCAACTGAGTTGCTCAAATCGGGTGATGCAAAAAGTGCTCTCAGTCTCCTCAAGCCTCACCTGAAGACCATCGGCGCCCGGCATCCAGGCGCATGGAGAATCGCAGGCGGTGCAATGGCCCGAATGGAACTTGACAACCACGCCATCGCGGCTATGACACATTCACAAAATCTTGAACCCAGCCATGCCCCAGGATGGTTTAATCTTGGTTCTGTGCAACAACGCTCAAACCTTCTTAATGATGCGATGGCGTCGTATCGAAGGGCATTGGAAGCAGACCCAACATATCTGAAGGCTGCTGAAAAATTGAACACCTTGTCTAAAGACAACGGTTTCATTGAAACATTCTTAGAAAGTTCCCGAACCTTGCTTTCAATGGAACCAAGTCACCCAATCAGGGATGAATTTGTAGATATGCTCATCCAACTAGCAGTAGGTGAAAATGAAGTTTTGGACCAAGTCACTGGACTTCCACCTACGCTCCCTGCAGGACCAGAAATGGCTAGGGAAGCATTGACTCATATGTCGGAGGAACCATCCGCCCACCGTGCTCTTGCATTATCTCTCAACCTCCAACACGGAGACGCAGTCTTAGTTTGGAAATCTATGATTCAGAAGGACAGCCAAAACGGTTCAAATTGGCGTGGTCTCGCTCGGGCTCTAGAACAAGCAGGTGATCTTGAAACTGCGCAAAAGTGTCATGCTAAGGCAAACGGGCTTGATGGGATTGTGGAACAACCAACAATGGTCGCCGCACCAGCACCAGCACCAGCACCAGCACCAGCACCAGCACCAGCACCAGCACCATCACCAGCACCAGCACCAGCACCAGCACCAGCACCAGCACCAGCACCAGCACCAGCACCCTCAGAGGCCAACCCGCTTATGGAACGTAATTACTCTGATTCAGCAATCGAAATGACACCCGTTCAGACTGCCGCTGAGGTAGTACAACCGCCAACTGCTGCAAACGAGTTGCTCCTCACCCCGAGGGAGCCACAAATGATTGCTCAACCATCGGAATACAGTCAACAAGTAGATCTGGCTAAAGCAGCGCTTGATGCAACCACTGCTGCTGCACAAAATATTCCTCAAAGTACAACATCAAATGCAATTTCAAACCAAGATGTTGCTTGGTTTAACCAAGGGGTCCAACTTATTGATGATGGGAAATACCGAGAAGCACTTTCTTGTTTTGACAAAGCACTGCCAAATTTTGCTGGAGATGATGCAATGATTATCCGTATTCTCAATAATCGGGGCAATGCGTACTATTTCCTTGAAGAATACCCGAAGTGTGTGGAATCATACCACCAAGCCATGCTCATACGACCAACTGAAGTCAGAGGAGAAACACTCTACAATATGGGAACTGCATATGCAGAGATGGAACGATATAATGACGCCGTCAAATGCTTCCAGCAAGCCATACCAAGGGGGCTTGACATTGCAGCAACAAAGCGTGCAAAGGATCAAATTCGTCGGTGCAATATCCTACAAAAAGCCGTTGAAAAGAAACGGAGAAAGCGCTGAAAACCTCACGCAAACTTGGGTCTAATGACTCATGAGATTAGGTCAACTTCAAAAACGTCCACTGCTTGGGGTTATCATGGACTGTGGAACTTGCGATTCAGCATCACCCGTTATGATGGTTAAACCTGAAGAGGTTGATGTGAACCTAACCATGACCGATAAGGCCATTGCAATGCTAGAAGATGCCTTTGGAGATGATCGCAGTCATGCACTTCTCGTCGGAGTTCTCAGCGGTGGATGCTCCGGATACATGTACGACCTCCAAATCGTTGAATCCACGGAACAGTCAGTCCAAGAGTTAGAGATTGGTGGATTCAGAGTACTCGTACCGTCTGCATCAAGTCATCTTCTTGACGGTATTGAAATCGATTATGTCGACCGCCTTATGGGTGGAGGATTCAAAATCAACAATCCAAATGCCGAATCATCTTGTGGCTGTGGCGAATCCTTCTCCTGAGGGTAATTCATGAGCCTTTACCGGTTTAATTCATCTGTTTTACTTTTGTCCGGAGACGGTATCCTCTCCTTTCTTGATGGGTTATCGACAAACCTTGTCAATGGCTCATGCACGGCCCCATTTACAAACGGCAATGCAAAAATCATCGACGTATGCGACGTACTTCTTGTCGGAGAACGTGTCGTGTTGGTCGGATATGAGGACCATAAAGACCAACTTATTCAGCATCTTATGAGTCGAATACTCGGAAGAAATATTTCAATTACTGATATATCTCATCTCAACGATGTTTTCGTTGGTATTGAACCCGAATCCGTACCAGAAGGGGCAACAACACACCAAAGCAATTTGGGTTGGATGATGGTTTTAGCAAAATCCCACAACCATCAACCGTCATGGAGTCAGCAACAATGGGATGAACATCGAGTGATGAACAATATTCCATTCCATGGCAATGAAATTACACCGAATGTACATCCCTTTTCGTGTGGATTAGAACACTTGGTACATCCCGATAAGGGATGTTATATCGGACAAGAAATCCTAACTCGCATGCGTAGCAGAGGTAAAACGGGCAAGGTAATGGTAAGAAAACTCAACCCTGTTGAAAACCCAACGACAGTCGGAAAAACTCACAGCCTATGCATTGAGCGTATTCAATAGCCAAGAATATCTTTGAGTTGGCCCTTGTAAAAATTACCCGACCCTTGCAACGATGACATTTCTTCATCTGTCAACTCAAGTTCAAAGATTCGCTCTACACCCGAGGCACCAATGATACATGGGACTCCGATGTAGACATTTTCTAGGCCGTATTCCCCAGTCATCAGACATGAAGCAGGAATCAATCTCTTTCGGTCGTTAAGCACGGACTCTGCCATCACTGCAGCGGCTGAACCAGGTGCATAGAAAGCAGAACCACGTTCAAGGAGCTTGACGATCTCTCCGCCACCGCCAGCGGTTCGCTTGCTGATTGCTTCAATACGATCTTCAGACATTAATTGCGTGATAGGTATTCCACCAACGGTCGTGTATCGAGGAAGTGGAACCATAGTATCTCCATGCCCACCAAGAACCATTGGAGAAACATCTTCTTCAGCACATCCGAGTTCTAGAGCGATAAAATGTGCCATTCTGGCACTATCGAGGACACCGGCTTGCCCAATGACCCTCTCGGAAGGGAATCCAGTGACTTTTTGCATGTGATACGTCATCAAGTCAAGAGGGTTTGTTACAACGATAACAACACTGTCAGGGGCATGATTTTTGATGCCTTCACCGACTTGGGAGACGATGTCTGCATTCTTCCCAATAAGGTCTTCTCGGGTCATACCAGGTTGTCGGGGGAATCCGGATGTAACGACGACAACATCAGCGCCTGAGATATCGTTGTAATCGGCCGTCCCTGTGATTCGGCCATCATAATTCAGAACATTTGCGTTTTGAGACATGTCCAACGCCTTTCCTTTTGCAAATCCTTCGTAAATGTCCAAGAGAACGATGTCGGCAACTTTCATTTGAGCAAGTACGAATGCACATGTTGCTCCAACGTTTCCTGCTCCAATTACTGCAATTTTTCTACGACCTGCTACCATGGTTTCACCGCTTGATTTGAACCAACGGTTTTCAGTCCATAAGGACAATGGTGGCGGCAATTGGAAGACCTTCATCAAAACGACGCACTGCGAGTAATTCGTATAATTATCTCAGATACCGCTTCATAGGTTCGGAGCGACTTCTCTAAAAACCCCCTTTCAGTGGGAAAGTCATCACTCACCAATATGGTGGGTGATATCCGTGAGGTATAGGCATGAAACTTGGCGTCCCCAAAGAACCTGAAGGCGAAACTCGAGTCGGGATTGTCCCCACCAGTATGAAGAAACTGACAAAGGCTGGTTTCGAAGTTTTTATCGAAAAAGGGGCCGGTATGTCAGCAAATTACAGCGACGCTGATTATGAAGCAGCCGGGGCAATAATTTCCACTCGTGAAGTTGTACTGGCGTGTGAGAATCTTGTCTGTATTCGTTTCCCGGGTGTTGACGGCATCAGTGCAGGAGCCAATCTCGCTTGTGTATCAGACCCGTTCCGTAATCCAGAATACGTCAAAGCATGCATGGATTCCAATATCACCCTTCTTTCCATGGATATGATTCCTCGGCGTCTTTCCAGGGCGCAATCGATGGACGTCAATTCAAGCCAAGACAACCTTGCAGGATACAAAGCAGTCCTCCTTGGGGCAGCACACGTCCCCCGTGGAATCCCGATGATGACAACATCAGCGGGAACAATTCGTCCGGCAAAGGTCGTCATTATGGGCAGCGGAGTCGCAGGTCTGCAAGCAATTGCTACCGCTAAGCGCCTCGGTGCTGTTGTGTATGCATCCGACGTCCGCAAATCAGCCGCTGAACAAATTGAATCCGTTGGCGGACGTTTCATTGAAGTGGATGGGATGGACGACTTTGAAGACGAATCTGGATATGCTAAACCATTGACGCCAGAATTTATCCAGAAAGTCAACGATACCGTCTGTGGCGTTGCTGCGGACGCAGATATTATCGTCACAACTGCACGAATTTTCGGTCGTCCTGCACCCATTACCGTTCCATCCAGCGCTGTATCAACGTTCAAATCAGGAGCCGTTGTTGTGGACATGAACGCTGATGTCGGAGGGAACTGTGAAAGCACCGTTCAAGGGGAGGTTACAACCACCGATAACGGTGTGATCATCGTAGGAACCTCAAACCTTCCAGGTACACTCGCAAACACCGCAAGTATGCTCTATTCAAACAACCTGACCACCTTCTTCACATCCTTAGTGAACGAGAACAATGTTGTGATCTCTGAAGAAGACGACATCTTGGTTGGAGCCCCTGAAGGCTCAGATTTCTACGTCGGAGGAATGGGTGGAGTACTCATATGCAAGGATGGAGTGATTCATCCCAAGCAAACACGCTTAGCGGGGGTGGTTGAATGATTACAGAAGCAACACTTATTGCAGACCTAACGCTCTTTTTACTGGCAATCTTCCTCGGATTTGAGTTGATCACGAAGGTTCCTGCTACGCTCCACACTCCTTTGATGAGCGGAGCTAATGCAATTTCAGGGATCAGTGTGGTTGGTGCATTATTTGCAGCCAATGTTGCATTTGAGGGAGACCAAACGCTTCTATCAGGAATCCTAGCATTCGTGGCCATTGTTCTTGCAATGATCAACGTCGTAGGCGGTTTCGCTGTCACCAATCGTATGCTCAATATGATTGCCGGAAAGAAAAGGAGGGCTTGAGATGGAAGAATGGATCCCTATTGGCTATCTCCTCTCGGCTGCTCTCTTCATCTTCGGATTGAAGAAACTCGGCCATCCAAGAACGGCACCACGTGGTAACCAATACGGTGCCCTCGGAATGCTGGTTGCAGTCATAACTACTGTTGTCAAAATGCAATCTGCTGGAGGAGCTGAGTGGACCCTTATTATTGCTGGACTTGTTGTCGGTTCGGTAATTGGAATCATAATGGCGGTTCGTGTCGAAATGACAGGAATGCCTGAACTCGTTGCACTGTTCAACGGATTTGGTGGAGCCGCATCTGCTCTGGTTGCTTTGTCTGAATCATGGAAGTACATCGAAGATGCTGACCTTGCCCTTCCAACCGGACTTAACATTCAGGTGATTATGGTCGCTGCTGGCCTTTCTGCCCTCGTCGGCTGGATGACGCTAACCGGGTCAATTCTTGCTATGTTCAAACTCAAAGGTGGAATATCTGTCTTTGGAAAGTGGTTCAAAACACCAACATGGGGCCCAACATGGCTCAACCCAGTCAAGGTATTGTTGGTCTTGTCCGTATTTGCTCTCATCTACCTCAGCATAGGTGACCCACGAAATACAGACTACCTCTGGGCAATCATTGCAATTTCTTGCATTCTCGGAATCGTGTTGGTTCTTCCAATTGGCGGAGCAGATATGCCTGTTGTTGTTTCTCTGCTCAATTCGCTTTCAGGGATCGCTGCTGCGTTCACTGGATTCATCATCGGAAACTCGGTCCTCATTGTTGCTGGTTCCCTCGTTGGTGCATCCGGACTGATTTTGACCTTCATTATGTGCAAAGCAATGAATCGTACCTTGCCTGATGTTCTCTTCAAATCCTTTGGTGGAAGCGGAGAAA
>Ga0206677_10002223_pt1 | contig 17342 bp, 29 predicted proteins | sample M130m12015metaG_FD_155475 | JGI IMG/M metagenome (GOLD analysis project Ga0206677, IMG submission 155475) | Ammonia-oxidizing marine archaeal communities from Monterey Bay, California, United States - M1 30m 12015 | ecosystem: Environmental > Aquatic > Marine > Intertidal zone | place: USA...
CTTATGCTGCTGAATTAGGTTTTAATAGTTTTAAATATAGACACAATAGAAGTGAATTACCTAATTTTGATGAAAACTGGAATGCTATAGGCAAAGCACCTTCTCAAGAAGTATATGAAAAATTTTTACAAAAACACGATCGTAACTCTAAAGAATTTGGAAATATTGACTGTAAATATCAACAGGATGAAACATATTTTATCAGTTTTGATGGTAAGCTCTGGCCATGTTGTTTCCTTTCTAGTACAAGGTTTGATAGTGAACAAAAAGATATAAGATCAAAAAAAGAAGAAAGATATTCGCATTACGGCGAAAATTGGAATTGCTTGTATACACACAGTTTCGATAAAATTATAGAAACAGATTTTTATAAAAATGATTTAGTAGAAAGTTTTAGCAATACTAATCATGGCACAGGAAAATGTGATAGAATTTTTAGATGTACATCAACATGTACACAGAAAAGTCGTAGCCACAATCCTTTTAATGAGGCAAACGAAGTAGTAGGACTATAATGTTAAAAAATAAAACAATAATAAATTGGCCAAGCGGCGCCAGTGGAGATTTTTTGCTTTCAATAGCAATGATTTTGACTGGCAATAAAGTTGTATGGGCGTATGATACAAATCAATGGAACTGTAATATAACAAGTGACCCAGCTCTAAAAACTGTTAGAGATTTTACTGATGATACTCCTTGGTGGGAAAATATTACAAATTATAATCTTGTGCTTACACATATATTTCCTACATTAATAGAAGACAAAAAAATTATAAGTAATGATATTCCTGATGATTACACTATTATTAATATAGATAATGAATATCATGAACTGTTTACAAATGTATTATACATTATGAAATCTGATTATGGAATACAAGAAGATGGACCTATAAGTCATCTGGATCAGTCTGCACTGTTAAAATTATTTTTTAGACATCCTGGTTTTGTTAATATTAGCTATCACGAAATCTTCTTTAAACAAAATGAAGACACAATTAAAAAATTATATAAACATCTATTGGACAGAGATTTAACAGAAGAAGAGTTGACAGAAATAGTAAGATGCATTAAATTCTATCATATGATAGGATATAATGAAATGGAAGAGCTTCGTTATTCTGAAATAGGACAAAATAGAGATTCTATGACACCAGGCCTTAACTTGATAGAATTAACCAGTTTAGACCAAATTGGAGGGTATTATGATTAGAGTATATGATATAAATAAATTTCAACAAAACTTACTAGACATTATGTGGGAATTAGATTCCAAAGAGGACCTAGAACTATGGGCCAAACATCTCACACCAGCTATGCGCAGAGAGTGTGAAACATTAGAACAACTGCTGATGCTTTCTTTAATAGACAGCGAAGTTGAAAAAATGGATAAATTTCCAGAAGTAATGTTCTGGTTACACAAAATAGTTCAAAAAAAATATTAAATCATTGAAAACATAGGATTTTATGTTTCGCTTTTTTCTTGACAACCAATACGTCTTGCTTTATATTAGTGGTATAAGTTAAGTAAAACAAGGAAAAACAAATGACAAACTTCGCAATGTTTACAGACGCAGGAAACGCAGCAGTTAAAGCGGTAGCAGATGAATTTATCGGCCGTGGCTTTACTGATGAACAAGAACTTTTTGACTGTGTAATGATGGACTTAGAAGGATTGTCAAAATGTCAAGTATTTGAAGAAGCAACAGACACAGCGGTACGTGAAGAAGTATTTGTATACTGCCAGAAGTCATTTGTAAATGGAAAGTCATCAGTATGAACGAGATTATTGTTACTGGCGGTACAAAAAGCCAACGTGAAAAAGTTAAGAGCATGGCAGAGTTTTGTATTGAAAAAATGATGCCTAAAATGAAAACTCTTAGTATTGAAATTAAATTAAAGCACATTACTGGTGCAATGGGCTATTGCTTATACTTAACAAAACGTGAGTTTGAACTTGAGATAGGAACAAACCAGCGACTACGTAGACTACTTGAAACAGTAGCACACGAAATGGTACACGTAAAACAGTTTGCACGTGGCGAACTCAATGAAAAGCCTGCATGGCTAGGAAAAACATACAATATTAATAAAACGGAGTATTGGGATCTTCCTTGGGAGATTGAAGCACATGGCCGTGAAGTGGGCATGTTTATTCGTTGGTGTAATGAAAACAACTATGGTCAAAAATGGACTGAGGATAATTAAATGAAACAAATTTTATTCGCTATAACAGCCGCAAGTATCCTTGCAGGCTGTCAAACTACAACAATGCCAGTGGAGGCAAAAACAAAGCCCACCGCAATCAAAGTTGCAAGCAATCCACAATATGAAAGGTATAAAAGTTTTATTAAAACACCCATGCGGGATCTGAAAGTAGATCCTGATTTTAGTCTTATTCAAGACAAAAAGTACTTTATGAATTATATAAGATATAGAGTACCACAAAAATTAACATATCCTGGCCCACGTAGCTATCGTAGAAATTTCGATGGAGATAAATGTCATCAAGATTTAAAATCTCTTACAACTGTAAATGCTATGCGTAATTACCAAAAAGACCAAATTGTCTGGAGTATGGGAGTATGTTTGGAAATCATAGCCAACGACTTCGCTAAAAATCCAAGCAATAATACATATAAAAAGGTATTACTTGATTGGGTAGAAACAGATAGACTGAAAAATGCAAACAGGCTACGTAGTAAGGAAGCAGGATTGCAATCAGATATGACTTTTGTTGTACGTATGGCTGTTGGTCATTTAATGGGTCATTATGCAGTGTATCATCCTTTTTATAAATTAACTGATGAGCAACATGCGGCAGTTGATGATATGTTTACTGAGTATGTACGCACATACAGATATTATAATAAATTTCAATCACAAGGTCCATTTTTTGCACACCTGTGTGATTTAAAAAATCCCAAAAGTTGGAGCAAAAATAACAAAGGACCAACAGACCATTGTGGTACTGTAAATGGACACATTGCAGTGGGTGCTACTTATTATGGCGCAGAGTTTGGTAACCAATTGGTTTTTGACTATGGAGTACAGGCTACTGAGATCTTCCTTGCAATGCTTTCAAAAGACAAAGTATATGCAACACAAATTGGTAGAGGCATGGCTGGCATGGGTTATGCAGATGAACTTCCGCCAATGGTAGATCAGCTTGATCTTTTGTTTGAAACAGCATTTGGCTTTGATTTTGATGAGTATAGAAATGTACACGGAGTTACACCTGGAGAAGTATATGAGCACCAGTACCATGTGGGAAATAATATCGAACTCATGATGCCTTATTATAGTGTGGAGCGAGATAACGGAGACTCTTATCCTGGAGAGTTCAAAGACATGGTACGTGATGGTAAAGATCAAGCAGTATGGGGAGCATACAGCATACAAAGATATCTTACTACTGCACCTATGTTAGCAAAAAAATACCATGGTGATATGTACAAAAAGTTTAGAGTTAACGATACAAGTTATCAATTTGGTATGCGTATTGTAGGTTTTAGCCCACGCTCAGTAAGAGAAGCTCTAAAAAAATAGTAACCCATTGAAAGCGAAGGAAAATTACCTTCGCTTTTTTGTTGACAACCAATATACTTTGCTTTATATTGGAGTAGTAAGTTAAAAACGAGGTAATAAGATGAGAACAATAGCCGCACTAGTTTATTTAGGTTGGCATTTTGTAAAATGGTTTGCAATTGTAAGTATTGTAATATGGACAATTATCTTTGCATTAGGTGCTAGTTTAGCTGAGGCAAGTGAAAATCCTCCAGTAAAAATGAGTAAGAGCGAGATTTGTCATGCTGTTGATAGTTCTTATTACAATCGTACAAAGAACTTTGTTGCATACGAAACACTAGACGATTGCCTAGAAGCAGGTGGACGTCTTCCTAAAAACTATAAAAAGAAAGACGCTTTATTAAATGAGGAAGCATAAAATGTTTAAAGCAGTAAAAACAATATTTGTAAGTGCAAATGCAGTAGTATTATTTTCCATGATTGCTATTGCAATGCCAGCAGTAACAGGCAAAGCAGAAACAGGTGCTATAGCAGAAACACTTATTAGTGAAATGGTAGTAGAAAACATTTCATTTGGTAAACGTGCCGATAAAGATTTCTTCCTTATACATCCTGAAAAGTTTCCAGAAGAATATTGCATGGCACAAAATGTATACTTTGAAGCTAGTATTGACAATAAAGCAGGTATGGCATCAGTTGCAGATGTAACATTAAATCGTGTTCGTGATTCTCGTTATCCTAATACAGTATGTGGTGTTGTAAAAGATGCTGTTATGAAGGAAAGTTGGAAAACTAAACAAAATTCTGAACTTCCAGACGAGGAACGCATTTATTATCCTGTACGCAACAAATGTCAGTTTAGTTGGTGGTGTGATGGAAAAAGTGACGATGTGCCGTTAGGTAGTGAGAATTGGGTACGGGCTCAAATGGTTGCTTGGGAAATTATGCATGAAGATAAACTCAAAGGCATTACAGAAGGCGCAACACATTATCATGCAACATATGTTAATCCAAGTTGGAATCGTATGAAGAATCTAAATTTAGTTGGTCGAATAGGCTTACATATCTTTTACCGATGGGACTAATATGGTAGACTTTGCAGAAAATCAATACATCGACTCAAATTGGTTCGATGTATTTCCTTTAGGATACGAGGAGCCAGGCGAAAAGCAATGGCTAGATGAAGTAGAAGAAGGCTTGGGTAACTACAACGATACAAATGTTAAGTATTTCATTAATAACTTTAGATACAGAGATACGATTAAACCTACCCAAGGCCAAGATGCAGCGTTTGGGTGTAGTAACACATTTGGATATGGTGTAAATATTGCTTGGCCTAGAATATTAGATCTAGCTAACTGTGCAGCAAATGGAATAAGCAATGACCATATAGCAAGAATTGCTGCAAGTTATGTAATGAACTATAATCCCAAAAATATATATATTTTATGGACATACAAAGAAAGACGAGAGTATGTTACTGAACAAGGTCGCCTAGAAAAATATGGCCCGTTTGATATGGATAAAAAATATAGAATGGATGATTGGAGATACCAGTTTACTTTGCTTAACAATAGTAAATGGGACAAATACAATTTTGATAAGAACAGACTTTTAGTGGAAAGTGTATGCAAAGCCAATAATTGTAATCTTAAAGATTTTCATATCGAAGGATATCAAATTTTAGATAGAGATAATACAGAAGTACTAAACATAGATAATTATACACGGGCTAGGGATCTACAGCATCCTGGTCCAGATTGGCATGTGAATTTTGCAGCTTCCTTCTAAACTAGAAAGATGGTTTGATGATCATAACAGCATGGGCGGCTGGGCTGGTGTTAGTTATGTTGATTGGAACACTGTCGAACCTCCCACACAGTATATTATAAAACTACTAGAAGAATTTAAAAGTATAAAAGAAAAATACGTTATGAATTTTATCAATAGTGATATCACAGATAACTATATGGACTTTAGAGATACTTTAGAAGACGCTAGTAAAATTTATTACTTAACAAATGAGATGGTAAATGGCGATATAAGATTTAATCCTCAAATATTGCATGAGCCTTGGCATGATAGATATAGGATACATCCAGGTAGTGGTAGACTAGCAGCATTGTGGCTGTGTGGATACGAAGTTTTTAAAACAATTTATATACATTTTGACGAGGAGGGATTTGTTCCACCTCCTAACACAATTAAAATTAATACGCATACAGAGTTTCTATCACATGCTGTAACAGATGCTTTTATACAGTTTAATAAATTTGACGCAAAATTAGGCAACACTCGCGATCCTATAGATATACAAACTTATTATGCATTTCCAACAGAAGAGGTTGACTTTATTCACACAATAAGTAAAGACAGAGAATGGGATCCAGATCAAGTACAAACATTACTACCTTGGGAATTTATTAGGTATAGCGAAGGAACTCCATTTATTACAGACTACAAGCCTAGTTGGAGACAAATGAGTTTGGGTTTGTGGGAAGAATTAAGATACGATCATATACAACTAGGAGATACAGAATTTTTATTTAATACAAAAGGAAAAGTCTGTAAACTTATTCGCAAAGGTAAAATTATTGACATTAATACAGAAGTGTCATATAATGAATAAATACAAAGTGGACTTACGTCGACCCACTTTAAATACTCCGCCGTTTAGCCAGAAAGAGGAGATTTAAGATGGCATATTATAGCACAAAAAAATACGGACATAACATTGGACTAAGTGCAGTGTTCCGTCAACCACACGCAGATCATTCACATTGTAGGTTCTTGCATGGATATAGTTTAGCATTTAAATTTACATTTGCTTGCGATAGTTTAGATCATCGCAATTGGGCTGTGGACTTTGGTGGACTAAAGCCACTAAAGAAATGGTTAGAAGATACATTTGATCACAAGACAGTAATTGATCGTGAAGATCCATTCTTGTATAAGTTTGCAGAACTTGAGAATATGGGCCTAGCAGAAATTACAGTACTAGATGGTGTAGGTGCAGAAAAGTTTGCATACCATGCCTGGAAGTTTGCAGACGAATTAGTACGTGAAATGTCAGATGGGCGTTGTTGGTGTGTAGAAGCCGAATGTGCAGAGCATGGTGCTAATAGTGCAATATACAAGGCAGATTAAAAAGGAATAATAAATGAGAATAGCAGTAGTTGGTTGCGGATTTGTTGGTGGAACCGTTGCAGATATTTTAGAAGAAAACGATATAAAAGTATTACGGGTAGACCCCAAATACTATGAATTATCACTACCAGATGCTATTGCAGGTTCAGATGCTGCAATAGTTTGTTTACCAACACCGCAACACATAGATAATGGATCATGTGATGGACAGGTTGTTATTAATGTCATTGGTGAAATATCAGCACTTGACGATAACTTTCCAATAATGCTTAAAAGTACTATTACTCCTGATTATATGGAATTGCTACCTAGTGATGTTATATATAATCCAGAATTTTTAAAAGAAGCAAGTGCGAAAAAAGATTTTAAAAAGCAACATGCAATTATTTTGGGCAAGGGCGAACTATGTAAAGAAGAACATTTAGAGACATTTGTTAAACTTTATGAAACAATTTTGCCTGATACTCCTATAGAAATCGTAGATAGAAATAGTGCAAGTATAATTAAATATATGCACAATGCATGGCTTGCAACTAAGGTTGCATTTTTCCATCAACTATATGCAATAAATTTAAATACTAGTAGACCATTTGATTACGATAAAGTAACAGAGGTGTTATCAAAGTTTGAAAACATCGGACCAAGCCATATGAAAGCACCTAATGAACATGGTACACTTGGTTATGGGGGAAGTTGTTTTCCCAAGGATATGCAAGCAATTAATGAATATTTTAAAAAAGAAGGATGTCAACATAATATTGTAGATGAGGTAACTGTAGTGAACAACAATTTAAATAAAATACTTATTGACAAGTACAAGGACGAAGTGCCTGATGAACCCTATGTTATTTGTTTAGGAACAAGCCACACATTTGGAGAATGTGAAGGTAAGAAGACCCCAACTACTTTCTGGGATGAAATTTCTGAAACACTTGGCATTAGGATGCTTAATGTAGGGCTTAGTGGTGCTAAACAAATAGAATTTATTCAAATTGTAAACGAACTAGAAAACTACGGATATTTAGGACACAATTGCAAAGGGCTGATATTTGAAACAAGAATTACAGATGCAAGTTTTGAGTTTAATCTAGAAAACCTAATGCACTTTGGGGAAATTGACAAAGTAAGAATTGAGAACAAGAATGGGCGTATGCCTCTATTACACAGAACTGGATGGGGTCCGTTAAAGCCTCCAGGAGATGATGGTGACATTAATTTTAACCCAACTATGAACAACTTTTTGTTTGGCCAAGGATCTCCAGATATGATAACAGAGGAACAAATTTTGGTGCAGTACAACGAGATCTTTAATGCCCAAAATGAACAAGTATATGTACATTCTACTAAAAAAGATGTAACAAAACTTATGGACAAACTAGATTTTGATTTAGCATTTTCCAACAAGAATGTAGCAAGTGCATTTAGAGATTTCCAATATCTAGATATAATTAAAAATTTAATAGTTAGCAAGGGTATACCTTTTGGTTGGTTCCTTATGGATCCAAGGGATAAGTTGTTGAGAAATTGCCAAGCTCTTTTAAATAACAAAACAGATATTTTTGATTACCAAATGGTAGAAAGTTCTGTAGGAGACTTAATCGAAGCACTTATAAGTGTAGAGGGCGGAGATATAGACGATCTTAAATGCGGTTGTAAACATTGGAATGAAGAAGGTAGTAGGTATGTTGCTCAATTACTTACAGAGCCCGTAAGGAGAATAATCGAGTAATGAAAGAAGAAATTATAGAAAACTTAAAAGAAGTTTATGATCCAGAAATTAGTATAAATGTATATGATTTAGGTTTAATTTATGAAATAAATATTACACAACCACATGTAGATATTGTAATGACACTAACAAGTGCATTTTGCCCTGCAGCAGATGAGATTATTGCAGATGTACATGGTGCCGTATGTATGACAGAAAATGTCGAAACATGCGATGTAAAAGTTACATTTGAACCTGAATTTGGGCCTTGGAACATGAGCGATGAAGCAAAGATGATATTAGGAGTATGGGAATAAATGACATACTTGGTCAATGACTTGTGTATTAATTGTAAACATATGGATTGCGTAGAAGTTTGCCCCGTGGACTGTTTTTATGAAGGTGAAAATACTTTAGTAATTAATCCAATTGAGTGTATTGACTGTGGTGTTTGCGAACCAGAATGTCCAGCAGATGCTATTGTTCCTGACTTACATTACAAAGGAGAAGAGCTAGAATTCTGGATGAAAGTAAATACAGACTATAGTGCTATCTGGCCTAATATTACAGAAGCAAGACCAGAAGACACTCCCCCAGATGCAGAGGAGTGGCATGGTGTTGAAGGTAAGTGGAAACACTTTAGTGAAAAACCTGGAAAGGGTGACGATGGATAAAGATCAAGCAAAAAAACTTATACAAGATAGTCCTGAATTATGTGACGATTGTAGCCACTGGGGGCAGGAATTTTGTGTAGAATGTCTAGAAGATGCGATTACTCATCTACCAGTGAGTAAAAAGAAAAAGATGTCTAAAATGCTTAAATCATTTAAAAGTATTTTAGGAGTTGCAAATGAGACCAAATAATAAATTTGAACTTACTGTAAGGGATATTGAAGTTATAGAGTCAGCACTAAGAGCAAAGGCTGGACGCAGAGGTATGGCTATTGCACAAGGCGATGCGTCAGACCAATTAAAAGAAGAGATGCACGAGATACAAAATCTACTAGGACGTATACATCATCAAAAAAATTGGTACAGATCAGTAGATGGTAGCTTCCAGGGAGGAGGCTAATGAGCGGACAAAGACGCTTTTTAAAAATGTGGGCAAGGACAGTTGGAATGCCAATCGGACTCAGTGACGATGACAAACCAGAGTTTTTACCTATTACACAAAAGGATGTTAAACGTGCTTTATGGTTCAGAACCTTCTGGATTGTCTTGCACATTATTACGTGTTGTGCTATTATAGCTGGCAACAGTAAGACAATGGGGCTTTGGTAATGAATCCCCAACTTATTACAGTTTATCTTATGATAACAATTTGTGTATTATTGCACGTGGTAGTAATACCTATATGGATGTGGAGTTTAGGCTTATGATTACAATTATTGGACATTTTAAAGATCATACAGTTTGTCGTAAATTTGATTGTTTATTTGACGCTATTGATTATAGAGATAATCTTGATGCACAGTATGCAAGAGTGGAATGGTTGCAAACATGCCAGTAAAAGTATTCTTTGTGGCTAAAATTAAAGACCTCAATGAAGAGTACGTATCTATGAGTAAACATATACGAGAGCTGGGAGAAAAGCATCCAGGATTTATTGACATTACAAGCGAAGAAATAGGCGATGTGGAGATTACAATAAGCACTTGGCGCAGTAGAGAGGACGTGGCAGATTGGGCAAAAGACCCTGATCATGTAATGGCCAAATCACGTGCTATGGAGTGGTATGAATGGGTACGTGGTATCCACGTTGATGTGGTAGATGAGTGAAACGTTTTGTATACTACCATGGATGCATTTAGCAACAAATGCACAAGGAGAATTGAGGGTTTGCTGTAACAGTATACCTAGCAAAAATGTTATACGTAAAGAAGATGGTAGTCCGTATACAATTTATAATGACAATTTACAAGAAGCATGGAATAGTACAGACTATCAAAAAGTACGTGTTGAGCTGTTGGATAATATACGTCCTAGCATGTGTAAAAGGTGCTTTAGTGAGGAAGATGCTGGTGTGAAAAGTGCAAGAATTTTCAGTAATGAAAAATGGGGCTTTAAAGGACCATTTTCAGCTAATGCTGATTTCGACATCAAGTATATTGATTTACGACTTGGCAATCTATGCAATTTAAAGTGCAGAATGTGCAATCCATGGGCTAGTAATCAATGGGTAAAAGAATGGCTAGATGTATATCCTCAAGAGCAGGAAGACATATCAACATTATCTAATATAACATGGCCAGAAGTAGAAAAAACATGGGAAAATTTATTTGATATTGTAGGTACAGTAGAGCAAATATATTTGACAGGTGGTGAACCTACAATTATTAAAGAGCAAACTAAGCTGTTACAATATTGTATAGATAATGATTTTGCAAAAAACATTAAACTAAAATATAATACTAATCTAACTAACGTACCTAAGTCTCTTATTAATCTCTGGTCACATTTTAAAGTATTGCAATTAAATTGCAGTATCGATGCCGTGGGAGAGCTTGATAGATATATTAGATATCCTAGCAATTGGTTTAAAATAGAACAAAATTTTAATGTTATACAACAGTTAAAAAATATAGATATAGAAATACACAATACTGTACAAATGTATAATATATTGCACTTAGATAAGTTTTTGGATTGGTGTGGTAAGTTTGATAATAAAATTTACTTTAATATTTTAGACCATCCAGAATATCTAAATATTAAGGTATTGCCAAAACGTTTAAAGCTATTGGTAGAAGAAAGACTAGAAAAATATATGCATATAGATAAAGTCCCAGATATTATTAAATATATGAACAGTGAAGATCACTTTTACAAATTTGATGCTTTTGCATCCTATAGCAAAACGTTAGACGAAAATAGACAAGAAAGTCTAATTTATCATGTGCCAGAATTCAAGGAATATTTAAAATGAATCTAAAGAACTATATACGAACGGTGCCAGACTATCCAGTAGAAGGTGTGAATTTTTATGATGTAAACAGTTTGTTTAGTAGCCCAGCATGGGGTATGGTTGTAGAAAAAATGGCAAAGCAAGCATGGGATTTGGACGATTGTCCTACACATATTGTTGGTTTAGAAAGCAGAGGCTTTGTGGTAGGCGCTGCACTTGCACACGAAATGTTACTGCCTTTTACAATGGTAAGGAAAAAAGGTGCTAAATACCCTGGAACACTGTTAGAAGAATCATATGAACTTGAATACGGTAGTGATACGCTAACGTTACAAGAAGGTATTTTAGGTCATACTAGTAGAGTAATACTAGTAGATGATCTTATCGCAACAGGAGGTAGCATATTAGCTACAAAAAGACTAGTTGAACAAACTGGTGCAAGAGTTGTAGGCGCAGCAACATTAATTAGCCTAGAATACTTGATGCCAGCAAATTTTAATCTAGACTATATTACAATGTTTGGAGTAGAAAAATGATTACAGTAACAGAGCAAGCTGCAGAGCATCTAAAGAAAATTAGCGATAGTAATGACGGCAAACACCCAATGCTTAGTATTAAAGGTGGCGGATGTGCCGGTTTTAGCTACGATTGGGGCTTAGTGACAATGGACGAAATAGATGACATGAGTGACGAAGTAGTAGAGCTAGATAATGGTTCCACATTAATAGTGGATGGCATGAGTTTAATGTACTTGTTTGGCACAACACTAGAACTTAAACAGGATTTATTTGGTACAACACTAGAAGTTGTAAATCCAAGTGCGCAAAGTTCATGTGGGTGCGGCGAAAGTATAAATTTTGATATGGATGCTGTAGAAGCCAATATGACTAAGCTCAGTATTCCAGATTTGAAGTAAAATGAAAATTAGTATTCTAGGGTGTAGTTATAGTGACTATTACTACCAAGAAGACGAACTCTCATATACTTATTTTCTAGCCCATGAGTATCAAAATAGTGAAATAACAAATTTTGCAATTTCTGCATCCAGTGTAGATTATATGTTATTTGTGCTAGACTGGATGGTAGAAACTAATTGGGACGCAGACTGTATAATTATGAATTATCCTCCTATGTACAGGAAAATGCACTGGTTAGGAGAAGGATATAAGTTAGAGAAATCGCCAGAATCGATATATAAATTTAAAGAAACAGACCAGGACAATGTAAAAGTTGCTGCTTTACACGAGTGCATGGGTATATTGCATGCAGGCACAGAAATATATCATACTATAGATGAAAAAAAAGCTAACATACTAGGAATTAATGATCAGGTAGTAGCGTATTATAAACGTACAATGGCAAATGCAAATAGTATTAATATTTTTTCTAACTATGCCAAGCATAAGATGCTTCCCCACTATGAAAAATTATTAGATACAAAAATATTTTATTATAGTCACAATATGCATACCCAAATGTACGCACCTAGCCCTAATATTAGCAATTTTAAAGATATTACAGCAACAGAATTTATGAATGAAAAAACAGAAAATTTCCTATTAGACTATTCACATTTTAATACATATGGAAATGAATACTTGTATGAAAATTACCTTAAGCAAGGCGAATTAGGAGATTTTTTGGAGAGACACAATAACTAAGTTATTGACATCTTGGCATTTATAACATATAATAATTAAAATACAGGAGAAAGTATGAAAGTAGTAGATCTAAACTTATATAAAGAATTTGTGGAACAAGTAACAAGTTCAGAAAGCAATTCAATCACTGCATTGAATGAAAGAATGAAAGAGCTAGAAGAGTGTGGTGTTAATCCAGCACTATTATTAACAGCAAGCACTGGTATGGCTAGTGAAGGTGGAGAATTTAGTGAGATTGTAAAAAAATGTACATTTCAACGTAAACCAATGAACCCTGACACTATATTTCATATGAAACGTGAATTAGGTGATATCATTTGGTATTGGGTAAACGCATGCAGAGCTTTAAATTTAAACCCAAACGAAGTAATTGAGGAGAATGTGCATAAACTAGAAAGTCGCTATCCTGGTGGTTCTTTTGATGTACATTATAGTGAAAATCGTCAAGATGGGGACCTTTGATAATCTTCAAAAATACTTTGTACAATACGAAAAAGGTACTGCTGGTACATTAGTAACTTGGTTTATAAATCAGCATGAGAACTTTCCTAAGTGTAAGTTTGAGGTATTAGCAGAACACGACATATGCCTAGATAGTGATGCATGTCAATGGCGTACATCACAACAAAATAAAGATGATGTTTCTGGCATGATAGACCATGAGTTGCTAAGAGGAAAAATAGAAAAACATAGCAAGATTTGTTTTAAAACTTTTCCACATTGTATTAGTAATGACTTAGAAGGCGACAACAAAGATGAAGTATTACAAATGTTTGCATCATCTGGATTAAACAAAGTAATTATTCCTGTTGTATCTAGACAAACAAACTATATGTATGAAGCAAGTTTATTAGCAAGCAGACTACATTTTATTATCAATAAACACAACAAAACAGATGATATAAATGTAGGATGGAAAACATTATTTGAAACAGAAAAAAATTCAACATATAAAAATAAAGATATTGCTGATCTTAAAAATAAGTATAATATGGATATCTTTCTGTTGGACATATGTGCATTAATTGCACATGAAGAAGATGAATATGAAAAATTATGTAATTTTATTGATAGTAATGCTATACAAGACTGGAAAAATGTGTTAGACTATGGTATACAATTTAGGACATTGAGGTATCACTATGCTTAGTCATAACGATAAAGAACTAGAAGATATGGATTTTAACGAGGTGTTAGAGTTCGAAAAGTTTATGCTCAAAAAAGTTTTATCTGCAAGTAAAGCAGGAATGAGTGAAGGTATTATTGATCAACTTAATTTTTTTCTTAATATTATAAGAGAACGTAAGAAAGCATCAATGCTTTTAAAGTCAGACGGAAATAACGATGGAGTTAGTGTATGGCTTGGAGAGGAACCACCAGTAGAGGATGAAGATGAACAAGAACTACCAGATGATAATTGAACCACAAGACATTATAAGTGGGTGGTTATCGGGTAAAAATTTAGATTCTATTGTTGTAAATGAAATAGACGAAATAAATATATATAATAATTGGTGTGCCAACTATGACATGCCTACTATAAATGCGGAAACTCCAGACTTATCAGATAATATAGTAGAAAAAAATACTGATATTGATAATTGGAATATGCCGCAGGAATATAAAGAACTTAACATTGAAGAGCATATTATTTCAATGTGCAAATCGCAAGTTGAGTTAGATAGAGTAAATCTAGAACTAGCAGAATTTAAAAAAAGGCGTATGTATCCTGTACTTAAATTTTTGGTATATCTAGTAAATATCTGTGAAGAGAATGACGTTGTGCTTGGTGTAGGCAGAGGGTCTAGTGTAGCAAGTTATATTTTATACCTAATAAATGTACACCATATTGATAGTATTAAGTATAATTTAGACATAAAGGAGTTTTTAAAATGAAAAGTGTTAAAACAGCAAGAGGTAGAGTGATTGATATGAATGCTCTGGTTAAACAAAATGAGACTACACGTGCAGTTAGTAACTATAATTTAAACGCCCGTGGAGATATCATTGATAACCGTGGAAATATCGAAATACCAAAAGAAAAAATTCAGAAAGAATTTTATAAAAATAACGTGCCAGGTTCTGATACTAAAGAACTCGGTATTAAAGATCCTACACCTGAGGATACCCAGGAAGTACAATTGGATCAAGGTCCAAAGGAAATAAGTAGAGCAGAACGTGCTAGAGCTGATGGTACTACTTACTTTGAAATAGAGTATGACGATGGTAGTATGGAACAAGTTGAAAAAACAACAAAAAACAAGTCAAAAGGTAAATAATATGGATAAAATTAAGGCACTACCAGGAAAAATATTGGCGGAAATGATTGATAAGCCAGATGGATTTCGCAGAACCAAGGGTGGAATTATTTTAAAAGATGCTGACCAGGATACTAGTGGTATTCGGCCCAGGTGGTTTAAAGTATTTGCTCTAGGAGAAGATATTGACTGGCTAACTGAAGGGCAATATTTACTAGTAGACCACGGTCGTTGGAGTACTGGTGTTAAGTTGAGTGAAGACACTAAACTTTATTTAATAGATAATAATGATTGTCTGGTAGTATCAGACGAAAATCCAATGGAGAAAGCAGTATAATGAATAACAGTACCGAGCAGGTCAAAGAAGCCTTACAATTGGCAATGGAAATTGTAGAAAAATCTGACAGTGGTCCACAGGCAAAAGGGTTACCAGCCCCACCTAGACAACCTGGCAGTGTAATGTGGGATGCAGGCTACTATTATATGGCAGATGGCTTCACATATGAATCAACAAAACCAATTGTTAATTGGATTATGGAAAAAAACTTACTTCCAGATAGCGAACGTCCAGACAAATTAGTATTAGTTATTAATTCTCCTGGCGGTAGTGTACATGCTGCATTTGCACTTATTGATACTATGAAGGGTAGTGCTATTCCCATTCATACTGTAGGCTTAGGACTAATTGCAAGTTGTGGTGTACTAACGTTTATGGCAGGTGCTAAAGGCCATCGTGTACTAACACCAAATACAAGCATCCTATCGCACCAGTATTCATGGGGATCAGGCGGTAAAGAACACGAATTATTTGCACGTGTCAAAGAGTTTGAATTAAGTACAGAACGTATGATTAATCACTATAAAAAATGCACAGGACTAAGTGAAAAAGTAATTCGCGAAGTATTGTTGCCTGCAGAAGATGTATGGCTAAGTGCAGAAGAAGCTGTAAAATATAAAATTGCGGATAAAATTGTAGAAACTTACTAAAATGCGTAAGATCTACAATAAGTCTGAGATGGAAAATATGCTACGAGATCGTGGTATAGAAAACCCTGAGACTTTTTGTTTAGCACCTTATATGAATGCAGATCTAGATCAAAGTGGTGCCGTATATACTTGTTATAGAGGTAAAACTAGACTAGGTGATTGGAAAGATAGCCCATTTAGTGGTGTTTTTAATAATGAAAAAATGGAAAACATACGTCAAGAATTGTATGACGGGGTAAAACATAAAAACTGCCAAAGTTGTTATCTTGCAGAAGATAATGGTAGCTATAGCCCTCGTATGAACTTTTTTAATCGTGTTACTATTCCAGATCATTATCAAGATACCCCACAATTCTATGAAAGATGGGAAAAACTTATCCAGGATATTATTAAAAATCCAAAACAAGGACGTATTTCAGACATTACAAGAGCTGAAATGCGTCCTAGTAGTTTGTGTAATCAAAGATGTATGCATTGTAGCCCTGAGTCTAGTACAAAATGGGTAGAAACAATGAGCAAGCAGGAAAATTGGGACCAGGTTGTTAATGAAATAGAAGTCCATACTCCTAAAAATCATCAAAGAGCTGTTTTAGGGCTCATAAGTGAGAGTGGTAGAGATATACCTGCAAAACACATACCTAAATTTTACAAAAAATCATTAACAGGCGAAACTCCGTACAAGCAAGACGTTTTGGATGTAATGGAGTCTAGTGAAGAGGTTTCATTCACTGGAGGAGAGCCGTTAATTGCACCTGACCACTTAGATTATTTAAAGTTTATGTGCAAGGAAAATGCATATCAGAAAACATTAAGCTATAGTACAAACTTAAATGGTAAAGATATAGAAAGATACTTTCCCTATTGGGATCAGTTTCATCAACTTACATTTAGAATTAGTATTGATAGTGATTTAGCAGGTTATGAATATTTCCGCACATATGGTAATGTAGATCTGCTCAAAGAAAACCTGGAAAAGTTAATAAACTTTGGCAAAGGGCATGGAAATACAGATATTAGTGGTACTATAACATTTAATATGTTTGCAGCATTACGTTGGAAGAGTATTTTAGCAGATTGGTCTAGATATAATCTAGATTTCCATAGTAGTTTAGTACTACAGCATCCAGTAAGTGTAAAATGGCTTCCTA
>Ga0206677_10002224_pt1 | contig 17338 bp, 21 predicted proteins | sample M130m12015metaG_FD_155475 | JGI IMG/M metagenome (GOLD analysis project Ga0206677, IMG submission 155475) | Ammonia-oxidizing marine archaeal communities from Monterey Bay, California, United States - M1 30m 12015 | ecosystem: Environmental > Aquatic > Marine > Intertidal zone | place: USA...
TGAGCACCTTGAGCACCCTGTGCTCCTCGTTCTCCTTTTGCACCAGAAGCAGAAACTGCTTCTTTTAATTGAGTTAAAGTTACACGTGTGGTTTTTCCAGATGACGAAGCATCTTGGCCACTTGTGGTTGATTTATCAACGACCATAAATTCATCATCGTTGCTCAAACTTTGAATTTGATCAAGTTCGCTTATTTTTTTGTTCTCTGCCATGTGTTGTCTCTCCGTTGTTTTGAAAGTTAGAAATATTTCTTTACATAAATATACACACCAATATAAAAACAAAAAAAAAAGAATCAAGATTTCTCTTGATTCTTTTTAAAAATTAGTTATCAGTTGAACTAATCAAACATTTCTCGCATATATGGAGATACGCAATTCATGTCATATGTGTTCTCATCGTATTCATCGTATTCATCATCTTGATTTTCAGATTCATGTACAATATCAAGTTGTTCGTGGTCATTCAATTTATTTTTATTAACGGGATAACTTACATAGTCTAATTTAGATGCTTCTTCTGCATCTTTTTCTGCTTTCAATTCCGCAAATAACGACTGAAAAGCAAATGGTAAATCCTTAATTTGTTTCTGCATCTGTATTAAATAAAATGTTAATTAATAAATTGGATTATTAGAATAACGAGAATTGCTTGAAGATTGAATTTGAACTGATCCTCCGTTACGAATTTGTTCAAGTTGCTCTTGCGCCCGACGTTCACGTTCTTGAAACTCAAGCAATGCTCTACGACGTTCTTCTTGAATTCTGCGAATTTCCATTTCACGTTGAAGTTCTGCTTCACGTTGCTCTGCACGATGACGTGCTTGAGTTAATTCGTCTGAACTAGAATGAGTTGATCCACCAAATGTAGAAGTTGTTTGACGAGTTTGTTGTGTACGATATTGACGTGCTTGTTCAATTCTTTGTTGCTCTTCACGTCGCATACGTTCTTGGTGTGCCATTTCTCGTTGACGTTGTTCCCAACGTTGTTGTTCTTCACGAATATCCTTGGACTTACCACTTTGATTTCCAATTAACATACCAAGAACAGAACCAATAATGATTCCTTCTTTTTGCTTTCCGTGTTGATGACCAATTACTCCACCAACCGTTGCTCCACCTAAAATACCACCGATACTACGTTGAGTTTGACTTTTTCCCCATCCTTGTTCAGCGGCAGATAAAGAATTTCCAACGGAAAAAATTGCGACTGCGATTAAAATTAGTGTATTTCTCATATTATTTTTACCTTTCATTATTAACGATTAAGTATATATAGTACCAAACTTACTGTAAAAAGTCAACCCTAAAGTTATAAAAAGTCGATTTATTTTGAAGATTTTTCAAGAAGTTCAAGAATATCTGTAGATTCAAGTTTGTCGTGAGTCTTCGCGACGAATCCGTTTTTGTGAGCAAATAGTATCCGTTCGTCACTTTCAATTTGTGAAAAATCAATTTTAGGAGAGTCGTTCAAACGAAACAAACAGTATCCGTCTCCACGATCATCGTGGGTAATTGTAACAACTGCATCCGGATGTCGTTCTGCAACATAAGCATTAAGTGCAAATGAAGGATCATTGTCACCAAGAATACCAAGAGAAAACACTATTTCGTTTCCATACACCAACGATGTCGTAATTGAATCTGATAATTGTTGGTAACGACTTGTAAATTGTTCCAGAGTTTTTAAAAGTTCTTCACCAATCGTTGTCAGTAAAATGTAAATATCAGATTTTGGATTGAATCCTGTAAACTTTGAAAATCTATGAAGAATAACTTCCTCAATCGGAGAAAATGTAGCATCTGAGATTTTGTTCCACTCAATACCAATTTCGTTTGCTACATAGTGAGGACCTTTGCTATCAAACTTTTCGGTGATATTTAACCAACGAAATCCACGATTTGCTTCTTCGTAAATGGTCATGTTCTGCAAAATTAAAGTTAATGCACACACAGGTTCTGAATCACGATCAAACTGATGGTGATCAAAATTGCTTAATTCAGGTTGATGTTGTTCTCCTACATCCAATACAACAACATTAGGGTCATTTAAATCTTCCTCAGTTGGATTGCGTCTTTTTAATGCAGGTGAGTTACTTTCTTCTGCACACATAGCAAGAACAAAACATACCGACAAAAAGTCATCACGATGGGCGTGACCCGGATGAGTCACAATTGTTTTTACATTTTTGAAATTTATCATATTATTTGGTGGACCCGGCAGGATTTGAACCTGCGACCAAAGCATTATGAGTGCTCTGCTCTAACCGCTGAGCTACGGGTCCCGAAAGTGTTGAGTGAATTTTGTTTCTCATATTCGTATAAAATAATATTCTACGAGGGATACGATTGTCAATAGCAATTTGTAAGTTCTGCTCAACTGTATGAGCAACACATAAAAGTTCTTCTGTTGTTAAATTTAATAAATGATTCATAATACCACTTTAAACATTTTTTATAAAAAGTCAACTATTTTTTATAAAAAAAGGGTGGGTACAAAACTGCACCCACCCAACACATGACTATTTTTAAGTCGGTAGCGAAACCAACATAAATTATTTTTTAGTGATCTCTGTGTATAGTTTCTTAACCATCTCTTTAATGTTTCTTGCTATTTTCTTTTTTACTTTAGAATCACCTTTGACTTCTTTTATATGCCAAAATTCCATTTTGTCTGCATATTGTTCGTAGTTTTTCATCATAAAGTCTTTTTGTTCTTTTTCACTAATTACTACAATTTTATCACAATGCTCAAAATCTTTGTCTGAAATCTTAGTGTGTTCTTTTGAGTAGCAATCTGCACCGTACATTAAGTAACTATCACATACTTGTTGTGAGAATTGATTTAACTCAACAGAATGATCCAACTCAATATTACTGCTATATGCAGCCGGATATCTAGAACTTGGATATCTTCCCATTCCGTGAGTATTCAACATAAACAAACACTCTAACTTACCCAAATTGTTAAAATATGCTTCTGCGAATTTACTGCGATACATATCTCCATTTCCAATAAATATTATTTTCTTCATATTATAATAACTATCGTATATATTGAGTTTTTATAATAGTTTTTATAATAAGTTTTCAAGTATATTGAACAATGAAACTACGGTAATAATGTTTAATAGCAACACACCACAAAGTGTTATTAAACCAACAATTAAAATCCAATAAATAATGTTTTTAACCATTGTTATCACTTTTGAGTTTTAATTTTGCGAAATCAACAATAATGTTTTTAACACTTACAAATTCTTCAAATGAAATCATCATCCATTTTCTTTTGTATATTAAATGATTCTGAAAATAAGTACTTGGGCAAATGCCAGTATCAGTTTTTATGATTTTGTAATCGAATACAACATAACTTCCAATGTAACTAAATTTTGCCATTATCATAGGAAGTCGTTTTGCAAGGTCTGCGTCCTTTTCAGCAGATTCTATCCAACCATCTAATAATTTATTTTCACCTTGCAACAAATGAGAAAACTTAAAATCTTCATAATGCTTTGCTTCAATCGTAAAAGGAAAATCTTTCGGGGTGATAATATCACCTGTTAGTATTTCCACGACATCTTGTCTTTCACCTTCTGCGTTTTCTGCGTTTTCTCCTCCAAACATTGCACCGGACCGTGGTACTCTACTGAACTTGCCTTCAAAATGCTCTTCAAGAAACTTTGCTACTTCAAGTTCCCACGCATTTCCTTTATCTTTTGATGATGCTCCCATTGTTATAATAAATATCATACATGAGAGTTTTTATAAAAACTTACATTCAAGACAATAACTTTATATGCTTTACATTAAATTTGTGTTTTTTAGAAAAGTTTTGATATTCAACTCTTAATTTATTTAACAAAGGTGTTGAAGTTTCATATGGATCATTTGCACGGTACCAATGATACAAATACACTCCATCCATAATACCAAATTTAATTTTGTGCGTATGAAGTCTTGCACGAAAGTCATCGTCTACTTCCAAAAATCCATCTTGCTTAAATCCATTGATTTTTTTCCAAACCGACTTTTTTACCAATATTAAAGTTCCACTGAATCTTGGTTCATTTATCATCCATCCACTATACTTTGAGTTTGGTGAATTTGGAATCTCAAATGTGGCACCCGGTGATATTTGGTCATAATAAGTTTTTTGAAGATGTTTACCAATAACACGGTGATATTTTATATCGTGATTGTCTACATCAATATTGCCTAACAACTGCCATGAATAACCAACACGATTTGTTCTTGCCCCAAATGCTCCAATATCTGAATTTTTATTGATAATATCATGCAACTGATTCATCCAGTTTGGTGTGGTGAACATAGCATCGTGATCTATAAAACAAGCATAATCATCGTCATTAGGAAGTATTTCCATGAACTGATTATATGCACATCCAATGTTTTTGTCGCACTCAGATTGTGCATAAGCAATGTGAGTATAAATCATTATTTATCAAAATCAAAACGTTTGGCATAACCATCCCGCATCGTTCCCTCGTTTTCGTACTTTCTAATAAACCAACAATGCTCATTTAAATAGTCGGTTGCTTTGTACCCGTTTAGATTTAATTTTCTAAAAGTATCGGTATCTCTAAAAGAATTATCCTTTAGATCATTTTGCATAATGGGATTTACTTTATTTTTCAAAAGCAAGAAATTCCACAAAGGTTGATCACGATATGAAACATCCTTTTTTAAATACAGTGTCCACAATTCATGTGTAATATTTCTAACCACATCACTTGAGAACTTGTAACCAAAGCAAGTATTTTCGTAATATTGAGGATAGTCCAAGTTTACAGAAAAGTCGTATGTCTTCAAGATACGTTTTGTTTTTTGTATTGATTCTGGAGTATCTCGTTTGCTAATCAATATTCTTTCGAATTCTGCATTTACTCCACCGTCCCTACAGACTTTTCTATTATGATGAGGTTGTGCGAATGGAAATGTTTTTTCATTTTTAATTTTAGTGGCCAAGGATTTCCAATCTTTTTTTTCATTGGGAATGACCCACGCATCACAATAAAAAACCACATCGTATTTTTTACCAAGAGATTCTAGCAAATGCCAAGATAAAAATTTTGGATATCTTGATTTTTTGATATTACAATTTACATTTGAAATATTTTCGTTTTCACCAATGTTTATTACATCCCACGATGTATCAAATAAATGTGGTTCTAAGTTTGTAAACAAAAAATAATCATAATTTTTGTTTCGGTCAAAATGTCCAGGTTTATCAAGTTGATCAAGGTTTTCTTTTTCACAGAATAAAGCAGATGTAAAGCAAATTTTCATAATAAAGTTAAGTTAGTTTTGTTATCATAAATAGATAATCGTTTGCTATTTTTAACAATGAAGTCTGCTCTTTAACTGAACTCATAATTTCAAGACCCCGTTTCCATAAAATTTTTTTATCTGCGTAATCTGATTTTATTAAATCAAACATTTGGTTGATCGTTGTCAGTTCTGTATTTTTTAGTATAAACGGATAATCTTTGGGTAATATATCTTTTGTTGCTTGTTCATATGTTGTTAGAATATTATGATTCAGAGCACTTGCAGTAACCACTTTGGCACTTGTTTTGTATTTAGATTCAGGTGCATCATGTTTGCGTATACTTATGTGACAATTAAAATGAATTTCAAGTTCTTGCATTGCGTTTGGATTTCTATTTACCACAATTTTTTTGTCGTTGTTCACCAATTCGGATACATCCTTTCCAATTTCCGTATCGTAGAATCTAACTTTGTATTTGTCTGCCAAAGTTCTATAATGAAGAAAATTATCCGTATGTGCCAATGACGCAACTGACCCAAGAAATCCAAATGTAAGATTGCTCTGATTTTCTTTTTGTGCAGTTGATATTCTTGGGTCCCAATGATGATGAATTACCGATATGTCTTTTAATGAAATGTTATTTTCTTTGTGAATTTCCAATTTCATAAACTCATTGTTTACAATCAAATGATTTATCACTTCAGTTTGAATCACCGACTGCACTAACTCTTTTTGATAAATGTAATTGTCAACTACATCGTAAACATGGATATTATTAACAAGTTGTTTAACTATCTTTGGATTTATATTTTTAACCCAAACGAACAATGAATTAATTTCAGTTGTGGGTATCTCGGAAACAGTTACAACTTTTGAATCAATTCCAAGTTGGTTGAGTTGTTCAGATATTTGAATACCTCTTAAAATTGCAGAGCCTTGATCTTTTTTTGCTACAACAAAAAAAATCATTCATTTCAGTCCCAAACTTTTTTTATACGATGGCATCCAATCTTCTAATTTCATTGTTGGTTTCCAATCTAACAATTCTCGGGTTTTAGAATTATCTGCCAATGTTTCTCTTGGTTCAATAACAGGATCACGATACTCAATGGGACCACCAATCATTTTAGCAATATCGTTAACTGAACGATTATCTCCATTCCCTACATTCAATATTTCACCTTTACCAACTTTGTCGGACATACTTGCTTTAATGTTCGCTGATACCACATCACCAACATAAGTAAAATCTCTACGTTGTTCTCCGTCTCCGTTTATCGTTAAAGGTTTTCCTTCTAATCGTTGATTCGCAAAAATTCCCATTACCAACGAATAATCTCCTTTGGTTGGTTGACGTTCTCCATATACACTAAAATAACGAAGACACACAGTATCAATATTATGAATCGTTGAATACAATTTGCAGTAACATTCTCCGAAAAGTTTTTGCAATCCATAAGGACTTAATGGATTTCTTGGAGCAGTTTCGGGAGTTGGTAAATACTCATCTGTCACATTTCCGTATACAGACGAAGAAGAACTAAATACAAATCTGCGTACATTGTGTATTCTCGCAAGATTCAGTAAATTTAAAGTACCACCTACATTTATTGTATTCCATGTATACGGATCAACAATAGAAGGTTGTACTCGGGTTTTTGCAGCCAAATGAAAAATTGTATCAACTCCATCAAAAAGTTTTCCAATTTCTTCTAAGTTTACCCATTTTTTTGTGGGATCAAATGAAGCAATATTAAGTTTATGAAATTGTGCTTTTTTGTTTAAATTTCTTTTTTTTCCTAAAGACAAATCATCAATTACAATAACCTCATGATTATTCTCAATAAGTTTATCCACTAAATTGCTTCCTATGAAGCCCGCACCACCTGTTACTATATATTTCATAAGTTTATATTCCCAATATAAATATAAACTTTATTATAATTTATAATAAAAATCACATAGTAACTTCCCAAGAATCATCAGTTGATCCCCAGTCACGATATTTTTCTTCACCACCTCTTGCTGACCAATCACTATCAATAACCAAACGACTACTGATACCACCTCTTGGATTGCTTTTTAAAACTAAACGCAGACGGTCAGGTGCATACACTTCCATTAAATGATCATACACAACATTGATAAGTCGTTCATACGATACAACGATGTTACGCAACTGATATGCGTATTGCTTTAAACTTTTAAGTTCAATGATTTTCTTGGTTGGATAAATTGTGATGTAAAGCACACCGAAATCTGGTTGTTCGTTCACACCAAGAAATGTAAACTCAGGAACTTTTACTTTTATTTCGTAAGGTTCTTTGCTTGGATTTGGAATGCTTTTTAAGATGCTTGAATCAATCGCATCGTACAATAATACTTTTTCTTTTTCGTCTGCCATTTTATTTAAGTTCCGTAAAAATTTGTTTTTTGTCTTCGTTTATATTTTCCCACGAAACATCGTTTCTTCCAAAGTGTCCGTGATAAGAAGTTTTGCGATAAATAGGTTTTCTGAGATCAAGGTAGTTGATGATTCCCTCTGGTGTTAAATCAAAGTTTTCCAAAACTGCATTTTCAATGTTGGTCTCGGCGACTTTGTTTGTTTGGAATGTATCAACACGAACACTCACAGGTTTCGCAACTCCGATAGCATACGCAAGTTGAACTTCGCATTTATCTGCTACACCACTTGCTACAATTGTTTTAGCAACGTGTCGTGCCATGTAAGCCGCACTTCTATCTACTTTGGTAGGGTCTTTGCCACTAAATGCTCCTCCTCCATGTCTTGCCATTCCTCCGTAAGTATCAACGATGATTTTACGACCTGTAAGACCTGTATCTCCGTGTGGTCCACCGATAATGAATTGACCTGTTGGATTGATATGAAACTTGGTGTTCATTAAATACTTTTCATTTACAACTTCACGAATAAGTTCTTCAATATCTGCTTTGATTGTTTCTTGAGTTACGTCTTCGTCATGCTGAGTTGATAACACAATTGTATCTACACGAATTGGTTTATCGTTTTCATCGTATTCCACCGTAACTTGTGCTTTTGCATCCGGACGAAGATAATCAAGTTCTTTGTTGTGTCTTGCTGATTCTACACGTTTAATAATTTGATGCGACAACATAATAGGTAATGGCATAAGTTCAGGTGTTTCGTTGCAAGCATATCCAAACATAAGTCCTTGGTCACCTGCTCCTGCTTCTTTATGCTCACCTTCATTTTCATTAACCCCCATAGCAATATCAGCACTTTGACGATCAACCGTAAACAATACAGAGCATCCGTTTGCACTTATTCCGTATTTTTCGTTGGTGTATCCAATGTCAGATAAAACGTTTCGTGCGATTTCTTGAAAGTTTACCCAACCCTCTGCGGTAATTTCACCACCAACAACAACTAATCCCGTTGTCGCAAAGGTTTCACACGCAACTCTTGCGTTAGGGTCTTGTGTCAAAAACGCATCAAGAACTGCATCTGATATTTGGTCGCATACTTTGTCAGGATGTCCACTGGACACACTTTCTGATGTAAATAGTTTTTTATTCATTGTGAATAATATACAATATTCAAATCAAATAGTCAAGATTCTAAAAATGCAATTTATAGTGTTTTGTTAATTGTTCAATCAAAAAAGTTTTAGCAGTTTCTACATCATCTACAATTTTGAATAAATTTAAGTCTTTTTTGCTGATTGTTCCTGCTTCAATAAACTTATCCCATCCAACGACATTTTCCCAAAAGTCTTTTCCGTATAAAATTGTTGGAACAGGTTTTTCAATTTTCTGACATTGAATTAAAGTTAATGCTTCAAACAATTCATCCATTGTTCCAAAACCACCTGGAAACACAACCAATGCTTTTGCTTGATAAAGAAACCAATATTTGCGTGTAAAGAAATAATGATAAACGAAATCCATTTCGGGTGTCACATACTCATTGTTGGATTGCTCAAATGGTAACTTGATACCAAGACCAACTGATTTTCCTCCTGCATCATGTGCTCCTTTGTTGGCTGCTTCCATTATTCCTGGTCCAGCACCACTGCTGATATAAAACTTATGTTTGCGTTCTGTGAAGTTTTCTTCTGACCACTCTGTTAATTGTTTTGAAAGTTGATATGCTTCGGTGTAATATCGGTCATATCCGTTCTTTTTAAATTGTTCAGATTCTTCGTCGATTCTTGCACTTCCTTGAAAAACAATTGTGTGTCTAATACCAGTTTTTTTCATTCTGGCTTCTGTTTCCATCAATTCCGCAAGAACTCTCAACCATCGTGCTTCACGAGAATTCATGAATGTCATGTTTTCGTGTGCTTCTTTGGTGCTTTTTCGTTTCTTTGGATTATACTTCATATACTATAAATAGAAGCAATCAACGAAATTATAAAAATAAAGTTACTTGCTGATACACTCTTTAAATGCAGTTTCAACATGAGCAATGCATTTTTCTAAAGCATCATCTCCGTATCGTTTCCACTCAACATGGCAATTTGCAGTTTTTTGCAACAATGGATCATTTTCTGCTTCATATTCATTAGCAGGTTTATTGCCTGTCATAGTCAAATGAATTACACATCCACCCATTTTGTGAATATATTCAATTTCATTTGGAAAACGAATATCTGTTACAATGCTTACAATGTTATTCTTTTTGTTTTCAACAATAATTTCTTCAACTTTTTTTACCCAACACAAATCATCTTGCTTACGCATTATCTCTGTTCCCCAACAAGTTAACATAGGACGAATAATTTCTTTTTCTGATGTTACTTCGGTGAACGCAGAAATACCAAGTTTCTGCATTAAAAAGTCATCTACATCTTTTTTAAGTTCGTCTGCAAATGCAAGTCGTTGTGATTCGTAGTTCTTTGTTTTTAAGTATTGTCTTGCATAATTACAAAAAGTATCTTTTCCACAACGAGCAAGACCCGTTAAACCGATTATCATTGGAACATCCATTACAAACTATAAGTATTATAATAACTTAATAATTGTCAAAAGAAATCTCTGTATTTTGGAATTTTTTGATTTAAATCATCAAAGTCATCATCAGTATCTTCTTCACCATCTGATGTTAATGAATTTGGTTTTGGTAAAGATTCTGCGTCATCGGGTGTCGCAAAGTTTGACCAAGTGGGTGGAACTTTCAATTTTTCTGTTGCAGATTTTCTGTAAATTCCAGGATCAAGATTAAATGCAGTAAGTTCATCAAATTTTCCTCCCCAAATATCATCTGCTTGTGGAAACTCAGTTTGCGTATAACCTCCCGTACGAAACCATTTATCAGCATCTCCACTCATTTCTGCTCCGAGTTTTCTTATTTTACCCGCACCCAACCAATTTCCGAAATCTGGTTCACTATCTGTTGCAGTTGAAATACCCGCAGATGTTACTTCTTTGATGTGCTTTTTCACATCTATATATATTGTTGATGCTATAGAATCCTGTTGATATTAGACCGAATTCCGTAATATCCATTGTTTGCCAATAAATTATTTTTATACAAATTGTGGTGACACTTTAGTTTGTTGATACGATTCATTTCAATCCATCCCATTTTTTTCATATCATCTTCTTGATTTGCTAAACTGAGTTCTTTTCCACCTTCGTTTGTAATTGCATCATTATATTCTTCATCAGTTGGATTGATGTATTTGCATCCCGATGCTTCTGCTCGTTTAATGATATCCCAATCTTGATAACCCATTGGTAAAAAAGATTGATCATAACCACCAAGTTCATTGAATTTCTTTTTGGTAATAGCAATTCTTCCAAAGTTACCATTTTGGGGATTCCAATCAAATTGATGCATCACACACTTATAATCATGTTTTTCAAAATGATCTATTACAAATTTACCACCACGATATCCTGTGTAATTATCACAATCTAAAGTTACCACTATTTTTCCGTATGCTTGATGAGTTGCAGTATTTTTGCCGACACTGGCGTGCCATGTATCTAATACATCTGTTTCATAATAACGAAGATATCCAGACTTTGTGTATTTGCTTAAATCTTGTTCACGTATCCATTTTCTAAATCCATCTTTGCTGTTTACATCCATCAATACAAATTCTACATTTTCTCGGTCTTCCCAATTATCTTCCAAATTTTTAATAAGTGTTTGTTCTACTTGATGAAAACGATTCATTAATGCCATAACGAATGTCAATTTCTTTTGACCACATTTTATATTTTCTATATCAGGAAGATTTTCTGCATAAAAACTAAATGTAGATAATGGATCATAAATTGAATTTTCTGTTTTTTTAAGTGAAGACATAAATTCTGGTAAATCTTTTTTTGCTCGTTCGTAAAGTTTTACCATTGTTTCTGGTTCGGTTTTTTTATTTGAATACAAATGAGTGTATTTGATGTTACTGCTTCGTAATGAAAATACATCTTTTTTATTCATATCAATTTTAGCACCAAGATACCAATTATCATAAACACGATGAGTATTTGCCAAAATTTTATTTGAATCTGATAATTCAAAGTGTTTCAAATTTTCTTCATTCTGAGCAAGTTTCATTACTTCGTGTGCATGATCGTTGATATATTTAAAATTGTTGCCACCATAAATTCCTTTTAATGGCATTTTCATTTTTTTGTTTTTCGCAAAACGATACCACCTCGGACGAATAGTCATATCGTGTTTTTTCATATAATCTATTTCTGTGAAAAAGACAGATGGTGTATCAACAAAATCTTCAACAACAAGTTCTGCATTTAATAAAACGGAATCATCAGGAATGTCCCATAAATAAAAATCGTTTTCTAATAATACAAAAGGTTCACGCATTTTCTCACAAGCAATTACTTTTGGTAATGTATAAAAATAATGTGGAATATTTTTTTGATTTAATTGCTCAACATCATCGTGAACTTCATCAAAATTCACAGAATTGCAAACCTGCGATATTGCTTCGTGATCTCCAAAAAAAACTATTTTCTCGAAAAACTTTCTTGATTGATTTACACTTAAATTTAAAGATACAAGTAAATCTTGTTTTCTTTCAAAGTTACTGTAACTATTATTTTCTAAAAATGGTTTTGCCCAATATGCATATACTGCGGTTTTAATCATAGTTATTATAAATAGAATATATATTCAATTATTGGAATCCAAATGTGTAACCAAGAGGTGTAATATCATCCGAGTAAATAGATGAAACTAATTCATAATTTTCATCTGTGTAATAAGAATTATATGTCGGTGATTCTTGATTGTTACTTTCAAAATAATTTAATATTTCGTTTCGTTTTACATCTCCGAAATTTTTTATGTATTTGCTTTTCTTGACATGATGACCCGATGAAAAATCACTTTTTAAATTTACATTATATTGTTTGTTTATTTTTGAAATATGTTCATTTAAATTTTCTATTTGTATAATTTCATCGTAAATTCTATTTAGATCCCAGTTTTGAACACGATAATGACCTCCACCACAATTTATTCCCAATTTTTTAGAATGCAATAACTTTAAAAAGTCATTGAAACTTGGATTTGAATTTTCATACTCTGCTAATAAAAATGGATGCTTACAACAATGAATAAACGAACTCACCGCACGATTAAAAGGATTTCTTACAAACTTTAATTTTATGTAGTTATTTGAATTCATTTGTTTTTCTGTAACTCGTCCAAACTTATCATAATAAACGTGCATTCTATAATTGTGAACCCACGGATTATATTCAAGTGCTTCATCAAGCACATTCATGTAATCGAACAACATTTTCATAGCAATTGTACATCCTGCTTTTGCAGTCCAATCTGCTATTATTTTTTTGTCGTTTGGTGGTTCGCATAAAATTAAGGCATTCAACATACTCATAATTTTATATATACAACACTACGAATTTTTAATGCACCACTTTATAGTTTCTCGTAACTTTCCTTCAAAATCTTTTGTTGGATTCCAATTTAATTCATTGTGAATTTTACTAAAATCAACTGCGTAACGGAAATCGTGTCCTTTACGATCTTCAACAAAAGTTAATTGTTCTGAGTATTTGGTTTTTTTGGGTTTTAATTCATCAAGAATATCACAAATTTTATTTGCAAGTTCAAGATTGTTAAGTTCTTTATCACCTCCTACATTATATATTTCACCGGTTTTTCCGTTGTGAAATACTTCATCAATTGCAACGCAATGATCCTCAACAAACAACCAATCACGAACATTATCTCCTTTTCCGTAAATAGGAATATCTTTATCAGCAAGTGCAGTACGAACAATCGTTGGAATTAATTTCTCACGATGCTGATGAGGACCATAATTGTTTGAGCAACTTGTTGTGATAACATTTAGTTTATATGTTTCAGAATAAGCATTTACAAAGAAGTTACCACTTGCTTTACTTGCACTATAAGGACTATTAGGATCAAACGGAGTTGTTTCCGAAAATTTTCCAGTTGCTCCTAATGTTCCGTAAATTTCGTCTGTGGACACATAATGAAATCTTCCATTGCCTTTATTACGAAATGCTTCAAGAAGCACACAAGTGCCTACTACATTCGTTGTAACAAAGTCCAAAGGTCTTTTGATACTATTGTCTACGTGTGATTCAGCGGCAAGATGAATTACTGAATCAATGTTGTGTTCATCAAAAAGTTTGTTCACCAACTTCTCGTCACGGATGTCTCCTTTCACAAATATGTAATTCGGATTGTCTTTTAACGTTTTTAGATAACTTGCGTCTGAAGCATATGTCATTAAATCCAAGTTGATTAACTTGTAATTAGGATATTTTTTCGCAAGATGCAGAACGAGGTTTGAACCAATGAATCCGCATCCTCCTGTTATTAATATGTTTTTAGTTTTCACTATGACCAATTTTCAAAAAACTCTTTTTCCGAAAGCAAGTTTAACCATTCGTTTCTATTCTTATCAAAATTATCGTATGTTAATTCACCCTTTTCCAACTTTTTCTGAGAACCTCTTTGTATAATCCCAAGACCCCAATCGGCATCGATTACGCACATTTTTAAATCATTTCGTTCCATCCTTAATTGAATAAATGCTTTCCAACAATCACCGTTCCAAATTCCCGGTACTTGTGGTATTACTTGGTGCTTATATCTCTGTGGGTTCATATCATGGCAAACAATTGTTCCACCTTCGTTTAAAACTTCAAGTGAATTAATTATGTCTTTGTATACTTGTTCTGCGTGATGTAAACCATCAACAAACACAATATCAAATTTATCATCTGTGAGTTCAAAGAACTCATCGGATGTCATTGTAAATGTTGCTTCGGTTCTTCCTTCTTTTCCAGGATCAACCCCTACCTTATATTCAATTTTTATTTTATCAAAGTTTTCACCTGCATAAAAAACACCAATTTCCAAGTGTTTTTTGTAATCATTTTTTTTAATAATATTATTGATAATATCTGAACGTTTTCCATCGAAATACTCTTTATTATATCTTTTTAATTTTGTCATTTTTCTACTCTTTCACCCATTTGTCAAACGAATCCTCAATTGCATCCATGCAATAACGCATTTTGATTCCTGTGTTTAATAATTTGCTATTGTCCATTACGCAATTTGATCTTGGTGCAGTTGCTCCTTTGGTATAAAACTCTGAATCATCTTCCCAATATTCAAATTCTTTCTGCAACTTAAACTTCTTTTTCATGCACTCAACGACTTGCTTGGTTGTAACATACCCTCCGTTGGTTACGTTGTAGATTCCGTAATCACATTCTCTCAATGCCAAGTCAATACAGGCATTTACAAATTCTTCACGATGTGAAATTGAATTGACTGCATTATACACTTTGTCGTATCTTTGAATCTTGGACAGATAGTTTCTGTTTGAATCAAATTGATCAAACGGAATCCTCAGTCTGCAAGTATACACTTTTTTAAACTTGCTTAAAATTTCTTCACCAAGTGCCTTACTTCCACTATAAAAACTACAAGGAGGTTGATCGTATGAAAAGTTTGGGACATCATCTTCTGTGAATCCAATTTTGTTTCCATCTGCGTCTTCTCCTTTGTCTCCAGCATAAATACAACCACTACTTACATGAACCAAAGGAACATCGTTAAGTTCGCATACTTGGCCTAGAATCTGTGGAAGAAGCACGTTTCCGATGATTGTTCCACTTTTATTGATTTCACATTGATCCACATTTGGTTTTCCTGTGAAACCACCTGCGTTTAATACAAACTGAGGTTTTGCATTAGCAATTACATCATTCAAAGTTTTGAAGTCGTAATAATCTACTTCACTTCTTGAAAGATTTCTGAACTCAATATTTCGTGAAGACAAAATCTCCTGAAATTTAAGTCCGATGTATCCTGTACCACCAATTAATAATATCATACTAATAAATATCAGTTTTTATAATTTATTATCACTTCAAAAATTTATATGTGATCCATTCATCAAGTGCAAACTTATCGTACCACTCGGGAATTGATTTTGACCAAGGCTTTATTTGCCCATTGAAATGTACAATTTTTGATAAATTAGATGAAACGGTTGGTTTTGACGCAGAGTGGCCAAAATGTAGAGAGTTCCATTCAGGTGGAAGATGATAAAAATCCGAAAATACAAAATTCATTATACCTTGATCGTTGTTTAGAAAAATTTTTTCAATCGATTGCATCTCCATGCATATTCTCATTTTATCTTCGTATATTCCGCTTCTAATTACATCTAAATCGTAAAACCAAACTCCACCATTAAACAAAGGCCGTTCAATGTTGTGTTTTATTATATCCAAATTAGCATTTTCATAATCTTTTTTGAGTTTTTCATGTTTCCCAAATATTTTGTTTATCATTTGGTGACGTTCTTTAGTACCAACTTCAAATGGTAATGAGGTTATTTCTGTTGAGTATGCAGGAGCAAACAATGGATATTTGGTTTCCGTTGGAGTCAAGGCAAATAATTTAGATAAAGATTCTCTTACCAAAATATCGGTATCAAGATATAGTAACTTTCCATTTAATTCTGACCAAGTAGATGCCAAAAAAAATCTGAAATAGACACTTGCAGTTGGTATTTGTATGTGGTGTGTCGTTTTGCTATAATGATATTCTAATAACTCAACTAAATCCGCAAATTCATCTTGAATAACTTTTAATTTTATATTCAAATTAAGTTTTGACAAACTTTGCAGTAAATCTTCGGATGAATTTTTATCCCCAAAATAACTTATATTAAATGTTAAATTATTTACTATATCACTGGATACTTTTGAAATATTGTTAAATAAAGTTGGTAAGATATGATTATATTTATCGTCAATGATAAACATCAAGTTGTATTTATCTATGTCAGTTTCTATCGTCATAAAAACTTTCCTCGTAGAGCATCTTTATATGAAGATTTTGGTATTCGCCTTAGCAACCGATCATATTGCTGAACATCTATAAAGTTTTGCTCTAAGCAGATGCTTTCTAAACAACCTATACACACCCCCTGTCGTCTTTGGATTGTTCTGATATACGAAGATGTATCAAAGAAACTTTCAGCAGTTCCTGCGTCTAACCAAGCACTTCCATTGGGCATTACTTTTACTTTAAGATCACCTCGTTCCAAATATACATTGTTGACATCTGTAATTTCAAGTTCACCACGATCAGATGGTTTTAAGTTCTTGGAAATATCCACGACATCGTTGTCATAAAAATATAATCCCGTAACTGCATAATTGCTTTTGGGTTTTTTTGGTTTTTCTTCAATGCTTAACGCAACGTTGTTTTTATCAAATTCAACAACTCCGTATCTTTCTGGATCTTCCACCCTATAAGCAAACACTGTTCCTCCTTTTATCGGTGTTTCAATTTCAAAGAATTTATTTGAAGCATGAAAAAAGTTGTCACCCAAAATCAAACACACAGGATCGCTTTTAATAAAGTCTTCTGCAAGAATAAATGCTTCTGCAATTCCGTTGCTTTTTTCCTGATGAACATATTCAAATGAACATCCGAACTTTTTTCCATCACCGAAAAGTTTGCGGAAAAATTGCAATCCGATATCGTTAGAGATTATACATATTTCGT
>Ga0206677_10002226_pt1 | contig 17337 bp, 10 predicted proteins | sample M130m12015metaG_FD_155475 | JGI IMG/M metagenome (GOLD analysis project Ga0206677, IMG submission 155475) | Ammonia-oxidizing marine archaeal communities from Monterey Bay, California, United States - M1 30m 12015 | ecosystem: Environmental > Aquatic > Marine > Intertidal zone | place: USA...
AATTTAGATGAGGACAAATTTGTTAAAGAGTTTGCAAAAGCAACTATTCAAAACTGGAAAGGTCTTACAATTGCACACTTAGAGACTCTAATTCTTATTGATACAGATAATCAAGATCCTGCAGCTGAGGTAGACTACTCGGAAGAAAATGCAGAAATTCTTGTTACAAATTCAACTGAATTCGATACATGGCTCAATGAGGTAGTCTTTGATTTAGAAAACTTTCGTAGTAAAGGAAAAACAGAAAGCCCTAGAAAGGTTGGAAAAGCTATTTCAGAATCTTGATACGGGTATGACTCGTGATAAATATTTCACGATGATGGAACAGTTAGATAAAGAACCTAAAGACTCAGAAATTCCTCCCGATTGGGAGGATCTTCCAGATGAAATGGTATATGCAATAAATACCTTTAATACTTTAGGGGATAGAGTATACCCAGATATAGGCTTTGTAGGAAAAGACTATACTAATTTAAATACTTATATAGAAATTTACGGAATTGAGGATAGAGGGTTCTTCTTAGAAGTACTGCAGTTTCTTGATTCAAGAGCTATCAAAAAGTCCCAGGAACAACTTAAAAGGGAGCACGATAAGCTAAAGAGAAAAAAATAGTGGCTAACGACGTTAAATTAACTATTAGAGTATCAGACAATGGCTCCCTTGATGTTGTTCAGAAAAAAGCAAAAGCAGCTGCTGATTCGCTTGGCGGTTTAGGCAAGGCTCAAAGAAAAGCTGGAGATGCTGCCGATCATTATCAAAAGAGACAAAAAGGAGTAGGTCAAGCAGGTCTTAGCAGTGCCAAATCTTTTTCAAAAATGACTACTGGTATTTCTGGAGGACTCGTTCCCGCCTATGCTACTTTAGCCGCTAATGTATTTGCTGTTACTGCTGCTTTTGGCGCTCTTCAACGTGCCCAAGCCACAGCACAATTAGAAGAAGGTCTAAAAATAGTAGGTCAAGCAGCCGGACAAAACCTTCCTTATGTAGCTTCTCAAATAAAAGATATCACAGGTGCTGCGGTATCCATGAAACAAGCCATGGAATCCACTGCTTTAGCAATAAGTGCAGGATTTTCAACAAAACAATTAAAAGAGTTAACCAAAGTCGCAAAAGGGGCATCCTTAGCACTTGGCAGAGACATGGGAGATGCTTTAACTCGACTAACAAAAGGTACGGCAAAATTAGAACCTGAAATTCTGGATGAATTAGGTATTCTTGTGCGGTTAGACGAAGCAAGCCAAAAGTATGCGGATGCAAACGGAAAGGCAGTAGATAGTTTAACCCGGTTTGAAAAGCAACAAGCTTTTTTGAATGCCACTATTGAGCAAGGCAAGAAAAAGTTTGATCTTATAGCAGAGTCTGTAGAAGCAAACCCTTATGATAAACTTGCAGCTAGCTTTGCAGACTTAAGTAAAATACTTTTACAACTTGTAGGTAATGTATTAGAACCTTTAGTCTCTCTTTTAGCTAAAAACCCTGTTGCTTTGTTTGGTGTTTTAACTATGTTTGGTTCTACTATTATTAAATCCATTCTTCCTGCTGTTTCCGATCTGGCAGCAAAACAAAAAGAAATTGCATCGCAAGCAGCTGTAATGGCTAAAAAAGCCTCTACTGTTATTTCCACAAAGTACAAAGAAGCACAGACTGCTGTCAAAAAACTAGATTTTTCTATCTCCCCTAAATATGTACAGTCATTAGAAAAGCAATTCAAATCTGGAAAAATCTCGGCAGAAGAGCTCAAAAAATCAATCACTACTTTAAAAATATCAGAAACCCAAAGAAACAAGCAAAATAAAAAATACAGTGGAGAAGCCTTAGCAAATTACAAGCTAGAAACTGCAGCTATAGTTGAACAGAGGCTGGCTATGGAGGGCTTAGCAGCAGCAGATAAACAAAAATATACTAAAGGAGCCGCATCTGCAGAAGCAAGAAAAGGGAGTAATGTAAAAGGTATTACAGCCCGTGGTTTTTCTGAGATGGAAAAAACAACTGGCGTACTCGATAAACTCGCCGTAGCCTATAAGTATGCCGGTCTACAGATGCAAGGGTTGACTGATAAACACAATAAAGGAGTAAAAGGACTTGCACGACTTCAGGTAGGTTTTAAAGCAGCTGCAGGAGCAGCTATGCTACTGGGCTCTGCCCTACTAAACATGATACCTTATATAGGTCAACTCCTGTTTGTTATCAGTCTTTTATGGCCTTACTTGGAGAAATTTTTCGGTAAGGGCGCGGTTGCAAAAGCAGCTGACGAAGTAAGTAAGTCTATGGAAAATACTTCTAAAATAACTGCACAACTAACCGTAAAACTAGGAGATTTAAGCTCTGCTGAAGAAAAATACATGGCAACACTTAAAGTACGCTCAGGTTTAATGGAACAAATTAGATCGGGTATGGCGAAAATTGAAGAAACCGCAGAAATTGAAAGAGCGACAAAACTTATAGAACTAAAAACCAGACAGCAGAAGGCAGAGCAAGATGTAATTAATATGCAAAAGAAAGGTATTTTTACTGCTGAAGTAATAGCTCAAATGCAAAAGGTAGCTACAGAGGCAAGCGCTGCTTATACAGCAATGGAAGAAGAAAAGGTTACAGTGTCAAACGAAGTAATCAAGGGTATGTTAAAAGAGCAAGTAATTCGTATGAAGGTCGGAGAGGGTGCTATATATTACGCTGAAGAAATACTGCTATTAGAGAACGAAATAAAAGCTTTAAAAGATGGGAAAAGTCAGACAAAAGAACAGCTTGAAGACCTTGACAAGAGGCTTGAAAGAACTACACACATATTTCAAGAAACAGAGGGAGTGATAGGAGCCTATGCGGAACTAGGCCGACTAAGCAGGAAAAACGCAGCTAAAGCACGAGCTGAGGGTAAAGAAGAAATCGATGCTCTTGATGCTATTATTAAAGGGACAGAGAGACTAGGGAAGTTAGGTGCAGGAGACAAGAAAATCGCTGTAAATGAAGCTGATGTAAAAGCTCTTGATAACATGGGAAAAGCTTTAGGTGTATCCGATAGTTTTTCAGGAAGTTTAAAAGAAAAAGCAGTAGAAACCAAAAGATTATATGAAGAGCACTTAGATGTTTTAGCAGAGCAACCTGCAATAACCAAAGTACATCTTGCTTTAGCCTCAGAACTAGGACAAGTATCAAAAAATAATGCCGCATTAAAACAAGCAGAGCTAGATGCCTCTTTAAGCGCTTTAGAAAGCGAGAAAAAACGCTTAAAATCTGCCTATGCTATAAAATTAGCAAAAGCAGGTAACGATGAAAACGCACAGTCTGTAAAAAAAGCTGCAGCTGAGTTGCTTGTTATAGAACAAAAAATTGCAGCAACTGACGATGATGGTTTTAAAGTTGGAATAGCTAGACTTAATCAAGAAAAACAACTGCTTGGCTTTACTGATAAAATACTCGCTTCGCAACAAAAACTTAATAGTATTAAAACTGCTTCTGCACGAAGATCTTTAGAACTGTTAAAAGCCCAACAAGGTCTTTCTATTAGTGCGGCAGATGAACTGCAGCTACTCAGAGACAGGAAGAAACTTGAAAATGAAAAAAACGAGGAAGGCAAAACTTTAAAAGAGCAAAAAGAAACAGCAGCTTTAGATCGTATACGGATTGAGTTTGATTTATTAAATCTTCAGTTTGCACTAGAAAAATCAAAAATAGAAAGACTAATAGAAGAGGATAAGTTGAGCGGCAAAGCTGCTGAGACCGCTCTTGACACTATTGATAAACTACGAGGAGGGGTATCCGGCGCAAAAACATTAGCTGTAGAAGTGAAAAAAGCTGAATTTGCTGATAAAGATGCGGAAGATACAAATAAAGAAGCTTTGTTAGGGTTAAAAATAGCCAAAGAAGCAAGAAAATTAGAGTTAGACCAAATAGATCTTAAAATACAAAACGCAGAGAGGCTTGGAGATAGACAACGGGTTCTTGACTTAAGAGACGAGCAACACAAAAAAATAATAACGCAACTTGAAAAAGAAAGAGGTGAGCTGGTAGAAGGCTCCGCTACTTATGAGTATGATCTGGCGCTAAAAACATTAGAAATTGAGAAACAAAGACTAGCTAAGAGAAAAGAAGATAGAGCCGCTCAAATAGCGACTATAGATAAATTTGCATCAGCTACTGGATCTGCCACGGTAGCCCAAGGAGCTAAAAATTCTCTGGCTCGTGCTGACAGGGCTGCAAATATAGCAAGCCTGGATGCCGAAGCAAAAAAAGACGGTCTTTCTGACGAAGACAGAGCCGCGAAAGTGCGAGCTGTAGATGCAGCAAAAAAATCAAATATGATCGCAACAAGAGAAGAAGCCTCTTTGTCTATGAATGCACTAGCCGAAGATCTAAGAGCTATAGGACCTGAAGGAGAGTTAATGGCCCTTACTTTGGATGGCATTGCTAGTTTAAATACTGCTTTCACTTTGTTAGGTGAAGATGGTGGAAGCGCTCTTGATAAAGTGAAAGGAGGTCTTGCAGTCGTAGGTGCAATACTTACTATGGGTTCGCAGATCCAGAAGCAGGCTTCTGCAGAAAAAATTAAAGCAATTGATTCAGAAATAGCAGCAGAGAAAAATCGAGACGGTAAATCCGCCGCCTCAGTAGCAAAATTAAAATCTTTAGAAAAGAAAAAAGACGCTGCTGCACGTAAATCTTTTGAAACACAAAAGAAAATGAAGATGGCACAAACAGTTGTTGCTACAGCAACCGGTGCTATAGAGGCTTACGCCACAGGAATGTCTATAGGGGGTGCAGCAGGGCCAGTTGTAGGTGCAATGTTAGCAGGTCTTGTTATTGCAATGGGAGCAAAAAGTCTTGCAACTATTGCCAGTACTTCTTATCAAGGAGGGGGCAGTTCAGGAGCAGGAGGAGCCGGAGCGGGTGCGGCCACCAGTATTTCTATGGGCAATAGAAAAAGCAGTGCAGACATGGCTAAATCACAAAGCGCCGCTGGAGAATTAGCATATTTTAGAGGTCAAGATGGCACAGGCGGAGCCGAAAACTTTAAACCAGCCTTTAGCGGTGCCAAGTATAGAGGTGCCGGAGGCAATGTAGGTTTTGTTGTAGGAGAAAGAGGTCCTGAGCTATTTGTACCTGAAACCCCGGGAAGAGTAGTTGCTAACGATGATATCGGCGAAGGCAATGTACAAGCTATAACTTTCAATATTAATACTGTAGATGCCACAGGCGTGGAAGAACTACTAGTTGAACAAAGAGGTAATATTATAGGTATGTTAAGAGATGCGTCTAATTCTTACGGGGAACCCTTTATGGAGAAAGTAGATACTTCTTCAATGACACCAACTCAAGGGGCCGGACTATTTGGTGGCGGTATAGAACGTGCATACGGAAGCAAGACTTTTAAAAGAAGATAAAGGCAGGAGACAATAATGGCAGCATTTACAAATTTTCAGGATGTTCTTCCCGACCCCAATAATAGTATTGGGGAAGCGGGACAAGTAGCTGGGACAGCAGGCCCTGGCTATGCTTCCGTAAGACTATCCTCTGAAAACAGCACTATGAGAACTAGAACAAATTCTGGGCGTCTTATTTCCAGAGCTATAGGTTATCACTTATGGAAAATATCTATTGAATATAACCCCATGACCAGAGAGGATTTTCAAAGAATTTATAATTTTTTAATTCATAAACGAGGGGGCTTAACACCTTTTTTTGTTTCTTTACCTCAATACCGTATTCCTCAAGACAGTGCTTTTGCAGATTTTATTGGCACAGTGGGCACAAAAAGTATAAATACTAGTGGAGCTTTATTGGCAGGTACTACTTCCGCAATTGTAAGTAATGAAAATAGTCTTTATAACGTACCTACCCATAGCCACCCTAAACCAGGTGACTTATTTAATATTGATGGGGCAAATTCTAATCATAAAAAAGCTTATATGGTTACAAGAGTAGAACTTAAAGATGATTATCATACAGCATCAGGCTCGCCCATAAATGACAGTGATGGTCTTGATAATCAAGTACGTATTCATTTCACTCCCGGACTAGCAAAAGCAGTGGCGAACGACGAAGACTTTCGTTTCTACAATCCTTTGATAAAAGTAATACTTTCTAGTGATATACAAGAGTATTCTCTAGGTACTAATGGTTTATATAAATTTGGATTACAGTTGGAGGAAGTACAATGACATTAAGGACTTTAGGGTCAAGCCTTTCTGCTGATAGTGATATAAAAGCTTCTTTACTTAAAAATGATGCTTTCGTATATGCTCATCTAGTAAAAATTGAAAAAGCAGTAAAAACTGTAACAGGAGACAACTCTCGTAAGGCTAGTGACTATGCTTACATTACAGATTCTGGTTTTGATATAGATTTTGATGATGGTTCTACAGATGGAAGTGGTGCTGCTAATGGCTCCCGTACATATTTTGCTAACAAACTAATTAGTACTGGAAGTATCTCAGAAACTATAGAAGCTAGAGCCTCCTCTATTAGTATACAGCTTTCTGCTGCTGCTTTAAATACTGAAACAAATATAGATTTTACAACGACTTCTTCTTCTATAATTACTGATGTTGATTTAGTAGATGCGGGTTTTGCAGAAGGTGATAAAATCCAACTCACAGTAACAGGCGCCGGAAACGCAACTACTCACAGTGGTAATTATTATACTATAAAATCTTTTACAAACAACAATAAAACAGCAGTAATTGATACTACTTTATTAGCCTCTGCTTCAGATTTAACAGCAATAGCTACTGAAAGAGAGGGGAAAATAACATTTTCTTCTGAAGAGGTAATAGGCTTACTCAATCCCAAAGAAAACAATACTACTTATGCAGGGTATATAAATAGAGATGTAAAAGTTTACAAAGCCCATATTCAACCCGACACTGGTATAATAATCGGATCTCCTTTTTTGCTATTCAAAGGTATAATAGCCTCTTCAAAAATTGTTGAAAACCCTTTAAAATCTTCAGTAATAACTTGGGTTATTAATAGTCATTGGGGAGACTTCGTAAATGTAAATGGCAGATTAACTTCAGACCAACATCACAGAGCTTTAGATGGTGGAGGTATACCAGATATCTCAGCACTTGATAGAAAAGAATATGCAGATGATCTAGGGTTCTTACATTCAGAACAAGCAATAAATTTAGTATCTATATATCAAGCTAAAGAAACGCGAACTAGGCTAGAAAAAAAGAAAAAGCTTTTCGGCCTTATAAAAAAATATACTAATGTAGAGTATGAAGTAGAGGTTGATAGAGAGGTAGATCTTAGATTTAATCTAGATGCAAAACATCTACCTGTAGTTTATGGTGTTCAAAAATTAAGTAGTTTTCCCGTATTTGTAGATACTTTAAAAACTGATGCAAAAAAAGTGTACGTAGCCTATGCAATATGTGAAGGAGAAATAGCTGGTTTATATGATATTTATTTTGACGATACGTCAAGTATATGTGTAGATAAAAATGATAACGAAGCTAGATCTACTCAGACTTCCGAAAATACTATAGACGTATTATGCAGAGGTCGAATGGATAGAGGGGACGTACTAGGTTCTACACCTGTGCTGGATCAGAACAATTTAATAGAGTTTACTCCGGATGAAGAGATGGAAGCCTACATTGATTCTCTGGGAGAAACACAGCAGTTTGCTCAAGAGATCAACCTTAATAGAATTCAAAGTACTTTTGGTATTAACGTAACAAATGTTTTAACTGGAGCAGGTATATCCCATGAAAAAGGGCACGTTATAACTACTCCTATAGATGCCCGGATTGTATTTCATGCAGGTAAAAGAGGACAAGTTGCAGATTCTTTACTAGTATCAATAGCACAAGCTAATAATTTTAAAATTCAAAGTGACTACTATGATAAAGCAGAAGAATACTGGGGCAGAAATCACAGACTTTTAGACACAGCTTATGTAGTGGTGGAATATACAATAGGAGAAGGAGAAACTGAAATACCTTCTTTAGATTTTGTAGTTAGAGGTAAGATACTAGAATGCTATAATTATGACTTTGCATATCAAGATGATCCTTCTCAGACTTCTGCTGATATTTCTAATTTTAATATAGGTGATGAAGTAGAAACTGTTTATACGGCTCTAGATTCGACTATTTTAAGTAGTGTAGTAATTGAAGACATATACACTTTTAAAGATGAAACAGGAACTGATACTCATAGAGTGAAATTTAAGTCTAAGCCTAATTTAAGTTTTCCTAATTTTTATATGAAAAAGGGGGCGCATAAATATTACTTACAAACCTATGACCATGTCATAGTATCAGGCACAGTAGCTGAAAAATTAGAGGCAGACTTGGACAGCGCAGGAGCAGGAACAACTAAAGGTATAAAAGTAACTGTTACATCTCCCTCAGGAGACGGCCAATCAGTAGCTGATGCTTTGCAAGACGCTGATCTAGCAAGCTTTAATTTTTCTGGCAGTGGTCTCTTCCATAGGCTTTTAAGACAGGCTATTAGTCGTCTTAATTTAAAAATCCAAACAACGGATAATGCAGGAGAACTAGATAATTTAGGTTCTTTTTCTTCCACAGATTTCAATAACTCAGATTTGGGAAAAATAGTACTCAAAGACGTAGTTAAGCTAGCTTCTGGATCCAGTAGTACAACTGATGCCTATGTAGGAAAAATTCTAGAACTAACTAAAGTTGAAGAAGGTGTACCCTATGTACAAGAAAGAAAAATTATATCGTATAACGGTACCACGAAAGTAGCTAAAGTAAATTTCGCTTTTGATCCGGGTTATATACCTGATGATACGTATACATACAAAATTAAAAATAATGGAGATAAAAGAGTAAGTATTAATCCCGCAATGCAATTATTAGATTATATATCTAATAAAAGGTATGGTCGAGGCTTAAGCGTCGAAAACGATATAGATTTAGAAGGTTTTCAGTTAGCAGCCCGAGACTGCGATACTACTTCAGATATTACCACATCTATCAGTAGCAGTACTAATGTTGTCGCTGATGATGTTTATAAGTATAGCAATAGTGCGGGAAAAACTTTATGGCAGGGTACCGTAAAAAACATTGCTTCTAAAAATAGTTTAAATGAAGTAACTTGGAAAGACGTAATAGGAAAGCTTGGACAAAAATGGCATGATTGGAAAACTTATCAAATAGGGGATATTGTATGGTACAATGGTTCCGTATATGAAAAGACTGTTAGTGCAGGATTAATACCTACCGATTTTAGTGCTGGAATATCTACTGTTTCCTCGCTGGCGCTTACAAAAGTATCCGGAAATGCTTCTTCTCCAACATCTCTTTCACTAACATTAGGGGGTACAACAGCCATGACCCCTGAAGGCAATCCTATAGTTAGAAAATTTTCAGAAAGCTCTTATCTTAGTGGCTATTCTTTGTATGATTGTGATGAGGTAAAATACTGGAAGTATTTAGGTTGGGAAAGTCAGAATCAACGACATGTTACTAGGCATCAGACAAATGCGGTAATTAATACCAATACTTCTGTTTTTGATAACATTAATAGTATGTTAGCACAGTTTAACGGTATGTTAAGATACTCAGGAGGTTTGTACAGCTTAGAAATTGCAGGAGCTTCACCAGATTCTTTAGATACTGTTACAGTGGACGGTACCGTATATACTCCTAGCGTAATAGAAGAAGAGGATATAATTGGTAGTATTAATGTTGAAGACGCAGGTCAAAAAGGTACTTTTAATACTGTATCTGTTTCTATAAAAGACCCTCAAAATAGATATGAAGACAGGTCTGTAACTCTTTTTAATTCTACTTATTTAAAAGATGATAAAAATATTCCAAAGAAAGGAGACATTAGAACCCCTCATATTACTAATTATTTCAACGGACGTATTAATGCAAAACAATACCTAGAGCGTTCAAGGTATGGTTTAAGTATTAATTTTACTATGGCACCTAAAGGTTTGCTTCTTCTTGCGGGAGAAATAATTAAAATTAACTATCCGCGATTTGGGTGGGTTAATAAAGAATTTAGAATTTCTAACTTAAACTTTAAAAAAGACTGTTTAGTTCAGGTAAGCGCTGAAGAACATCACAACGAAGCTTTTTTACTTCAAGAAACTAACAGAGACGCCACTCTTAAAGGTGCAGAAAGCGGACGAGCTCCTACAGCCCTGCCCTCTAAGCCTACAAGTTTATATGCAACAGATAATAATCGAGGAGGCATTAGTTTATCGTGGGCAAATTCTGCTAACTTTAATGCAGCTACACACTCTGTTCAGATATGGAGAAACGATAATGCAAATTTTGCAAGCCAAACTATATCAGCCGGCAGCTTTGTAGTGGGTCAAACATACACTATTGAAACAGTGGGCGACACAGATTTTCAAGCAATAGGAGCCTCAGCAGATACAGTAGGCGTTGTATTTACCGCCACAGGGGCGGGATCAGGGTCAGGAGAGGCAGCCTCCGCCTCAGCACATTTAGTAGGCACTACAAAAACAGATACTCATATAGATCAAATTATAGACGAGGGTCAAACAACCCGGTATTATTGGATACGTTATGCTGTAGTAGGAAATACACTAGGAAACAATACAGTTGCATTAAAAGAAAGATTTTCTCAGTACGAGCCTCTTTCTTCCAACAACGGAATTTCGGGAATATCAGACGGTTCAATAGATGGTTTAAGCGTTAACCTAACTAATGATAATGTATCTGTACAATGTGACCCAGACGGTACAAACCCTAATTTTTCTAACACAGGTACAACTATTAGAGCTTTTGTGGGTACCACACCTCTATCTAATGATCAAGATTCTCCTCATGATAACTCTTCTTTTAGAGTTTGGACTGCCGCTAGTGGGGTAACACCTGCAACAACTAATACTATTGGCACTTACACTTTTACCAAAGGAAATATTACGGCCATGCCCGGAGATACCGGGAAAATAACATACAATATTGTAATAAAAAGTAGTATAGGTACTGAAACTACTCTTCAAAAAGTACAAACTTTCACAAAAGCAAAACAAGGATCAACCGGTGTCAATACAGCAGTAGTTTATGCATACAGAAGGTCCTCTACAGCATTAAGTGAAACAGTCAAACCTTCTACTACTAGAACGTGGACTTTTGCAGATGCTAATTTTAGCGATTCTAACGGTGCTACTACTATTGATTTAGGAAATCAATTTGAATCTGAAATACCTGAAGGGGAAGATCCTTTATATGCTTGTACAGCTATAGCTTCTTCAATAGCAACTACTGATGACGTAACCTCTACTGACTGGTCATCCCCTCAACTTATAGGTGCTTCAGGTGTCAATACAGCAGTAGTTTATGCATACAGAAGGTCCTCTACAGTTCTGACAACAGAAAAGCCCACTACATCTGCAACATGGACTTTTGCAGATGCTAATTTTAAAAATGCTAGTGGTACTGTTATCACCGCTCTAGGAAATGACTTTCACTCTGTAATACCTAGTGGTACGGATGAAATATACGCTTGTACAGCTATCGCAACTTCTCAAGCTGCCACAGATTCTGTAGTTGCTGCAGATTGGACAGACGCCCAACTGCTAGTTCCTAAAGGAGCGAATGGTCTACCTGGAGAAGGCACAAATACAGCAGTAGTTTATGCATATAGGAGGTCTTCCACAGCATTAGGAACTGGAGCAAGCGATAAGCCTTCTACATCTGCAACATGGACTTTTGCAGATGCTACTTTTAAAAATGCTAGTGGTACTGTTATCACTGCTCTAGGAAATGACTTTCATTCTGTAATACCTAGCGGTACGGATAATCTCTATATTTGTACAGCTATAGCTTCTTCAACAGAGTCTACAGATTCTGTAGTTGCTGCAGATTGGACATCACCTCAGGTCATTTCAGCTAATGGGACTTCGGGAACTAATTCAGCAGTAGTTTTTGCTTATAGAAGATCTAGCTCGGCCCTAACAACAGAAAAACCTGATACTGCTAGGACTTATACTTTTGCAGATGGTACATTTAACAATACTGATCTAGGGAATAGTTTTACGTCTAACTTGCCAAGTGGTACTGCAAGCCTTTATGCTTGCACAGCTGTTGCAGCTTCCACAGGTACTACAGATGAAGTAGCTGTAGCAGATTGGTCTTCTCCTCAAGTTATAGCTGTTCAGGGAGCAGACGGAGCAGACGGAGCAGACGGAGCTAGTGGAATTACAACTCAAAATTCTTATCCCTACATGGGATGGAGTTCAGGAGATAACGCAACTACTTGGGTACCTTCAGGTACTTTAGATTCTACTGTCGCGTTTAGAAACGGAGGTACTGTTGTGGGAGATGTGACTATTCGAGGCACATTAGATACTTCAACAGGAAATGTTAGTCTTGCAGAAGTTGGAGGAGAAGACACAACTGATGATATTACGGTAACATATTCAGGGCAAAACTCTGACTCCGCCTCCGCCACGGTAGCTTTAAGAAATTCGGCAGATACTGCCACATTAGCGGAAGCAACTGTAATAGCAGTTGCATTAAATCTAGGTAATTTAGGTAAATAACAATGGATAATACATGCAGGGTTTATGGCCCGAACTTATATAGCAGAACTCTTTTAGATACGGACGTAGAACATGTAAAACGAATACTTTATGACTGGGAGGATTGGCCTTTAACAGATGAAAAAGCGGAATCTTTAACAAAATCATGGGTTAGAAAAGCAAAGTTCTGGCAAGCTCCTTTTTTCGAAGGCATGCCACGACAAGAATATACATTTCTGTTTTGTTTAAAGAGCAATGATCTTCCCGTATGTTTAGATAGAAGCTCTCAGTATGGCACTACTGCAGAGCATCTTTTATTAGCAACATGCCCTGATCATAGATTGAAAGGATATTCCCAAGAAGTTAGTATACTAACGGAAATATGTGCGTGGGATATCCATGGTATGACAAAAAGCACAGTAAAACAAGGAGTAGGAAGGAAAACTATAGGATCTAAAAACCCTCGGTTTAGTAAGGAGGGAACTATATCACGTAGTTCAAATAGATACATGCAAAATGATTATTTGGAAACAGTGCTTACTTTAGAAGAATGGACCGCTTTTAAAAACTCCAGTCTTTATTCTGAGTGGCTTATTGATTATACATTTTATCCAACTTATCCCGGAGACCCTTTATGAGCCTAGAATTTATTAGAGGACCAAATGTATACTATCGAGAGACAATTCCCTCTGACTTAGAAGATGTAAAAAATGCGCTTGTAGATTGGGAGCAGTTTCCTTTAAGTCTTGACAGAACAAAAAATTATTTAAAAGGACTTTTATTTGGTTTACGATACATTGAAAGACCTTATAGTGATACTATTCAATGTAGGGAAATTTTAACAGCTTGCAAAGTTTCTGATGATAGCTTTATTGGGGTAACTCAATATACTGTTTATCCAGGAAAAATTGTAGATATACTATTGAACGCAGGACTGCCCTCTATACGAGGCACAGGATTAATGAACGAAGCAGCTCTTTTAAGAGATGCAGCAATATTAACAGAACTTGGTTGTACCTCTTATACTACAAAACTTGATGCAAAGTTTATACCTAATTTAAGGCCTTATCAAACATTAGAAAGTACAGATTTTAGTTCAAGAGTAGACAGAGACCTGAGAACAGTTAAAGTTATAAAATCTGACTATGATATTTGGAGAGCCAACAATTCTACAAGTATTCCTAGCTATACTTATTCCGGAAATGATTATGTTGCACCTCATCTAAGAGATTAATTTAGTACTATCTTCTTATACTAAGTATGCTTTCTTTAATAACCTTTTAAAAATAGTTCTTGACTACGAATGTCCTATTTGCTATAATTTCACAATGGAGAGATTTAATGAGTGCAGCCACATATAACCTATCTATAGATCAAGGAACGACTTTTGCCCTTGACTTAACTGTTAAAGAAGCCGGAGTCGTTAAAGATTTAACTGGCTACCAAGCTAGGGCCCAGCTGCGCAGGACTAAGTCTGCAGCAACTGCTGCTGCTTCGTTCACATGCAGCGTCTTAATTCCAGCTTCACAAGGAAAAGTAAAGATGGAACTATCTGCATCTCAATCCGATGCCATAGATTCCGGTCTTTATTTTTATGATTTAGAAATTTTCACAGCATCTGATGTAATAGTGAAAAGGCTTATCGAAGGACAAATTGTTTTAAGCCAGAGCATTACGAGAGATTAAATGGCGGTAACTAATCTAATTGAAATAACAGAAGAAGTTATTGATATAACTGTAAATAATGCTACAGATATTACTATAGATCTTCTAACTGACAACGTTCAAATTGAAATTAATAATCTTGCTGTTCCTTCTATATTATCGGCCGCCACCTCTATTTCTTTTGGGGGGCATGCAGGCATGGAAGCAGATACTGTACAAGATGCCATAATAGAGTTAGCAGATAATGCCTTTAAGCAAGACACTACTCCTCAGGGCCCTGAAGTAGACGAAGGAGACACCTGGTATGATATGGATGATAATCAATTCAAAGTTTATAGAGAGACTGCTCCCACTGTGTTCGAATGGGTACCTATAATGTTAGGTAATATTTCAGTAGATTCCGATACACTTGACGCAGGGTCCTTTTAAAAGGGCTATAACGGAGAAGCTAAATGGCTCAAACAATTAAAATCAAACGCAGTAGTACTACTGCGGCACCCGGGTCACTTACAGCAGGTGAATTAGCTTACTCCGATAATAGTGATAAGCTATTTATAGGCGCTCCCGCGGATAACGCTATTACAGTAATAGGTGGAAAACTATATACTGATATGCTCGACCATGTTGCAGGAACTCTCACCGCAAGTAGTGCAGTTATTGTAGATGCAGATAGTAAGATTGATAAAATACTTACAGGTTTTGTACGTATTAATAATACGACTAATCAAATAGATACCTCGGCAGGTAATTTAGTTGTAAACCCTTTTGCCAGTCTTGTAATTAAAACAGGTACAGTTGACTTAACCACTCAAGCCACCGAATTCAAATTAATAGAAAACTCTGCTACCGCTGGAACTTTTGCAACAGCCTCTCATACTTATCTTACTTTCGATACTACAAACTCAGCACAGCTTATTAAATTCGGTAAACAAGTAGAATTTTCAGGTGAATATACTTTACCAACTACGGACGGCACTGCAGAGCAAGCCCTTGTCACAGATGGTTCAGGCACTGTAAGTTTTACAACCGTACCTAAAGTCCTTACTGTGAACGCCACAGATGATAGTACTACAGCCGATGTAGACCTTTTAGCAGATGACTTAAACTTTGCAGGTAGCGAAGGCTTAGACATTACTGTTGCTAAATCAGGCACAGATGTTACTCTTACAATTACAGCTGAAGATTCTACTGCAACTAATAAAGGTGTTGTAATTATAGATTCTGGGGAAGGTGTTAATGTAAGTTACTCTTCAGGAACTGCCACAATTTCAGGAGAAGACGCTTCCGCAACTAATAAAGGTATAGCATCTTTTGACATCACTGATTTTACAGTTGCAACAGGAGTTGTAACTTTAAACGCAATCACATTAGGTACTTCTGCCCTTAACCCGGGAGCTACTACAAGCTCTATTGCAGGTCTACAGCAATTAGACGTAGATAATGTACGTATAGATACAAATACAGTATCTACTACAGACACTAACGGAGATTTAATACTTGAACCTAATGGTACAGGCACTGTCAAAGTACCTACCGGATATAAAAATAGAGTCGGATTCAGCACAAATTCTTTAGCTACAAAAGAGTACGTTGACGCAGTAAAACAAGCTCTTAGTGTGAAAGATGCAGTAAGAGCTGCAACTACTGCTAGTATTTCGGCCACTTATAATAATGGTGCAGGAACTCTTACAAATTCAGGGTCACATGCAGCTTTTTCTATAGATGGAGTATCTTTAGTAGCTGAAGATCGTGTACTTATAAAAGATCAAACTGCCGGAGAAGAAAACGGTATTTATGAGGTAACCACAGTTGGAGACGCCTCAACAGCTTGGGTACTTACTCGAGCAGCCGATGCAAATATTGCTGAAGAACTTTTGGGGGGTACTTTTACTTTTGTAACAGAGGGTTCTGTACAACAAGATAACGGTTATATATTCACTCATGATTCTGTTCCTACTTTAGGAACTACGGCTTTAACCATAACTCAATTTTCATCTGCAGGTATAGTCACTGCAGGAGATGGTCTTGGCAAGACAGGTAATGATTTATTCTTAAACGATGACAATATTACTCTTGAGATTTCTTCAGATAACGTACGTATTAAAGGAATTTCTTCAACAGCAGTGGGCGACCTGCTTATAGGTGCAGCTTCTAATGCTGGATACACACGTCTTGTCAAACCTACTTCCGATACCGCACTACTTACTATGGGTACAGCAGGCACAGCCTCTTGGACTACAACTCTAGACGGCGGAACTTTCTAAAAATTAAAATAACCTCTTGCGTATATACGCATAGTATTGGAGGAGCCAAATGGCACAAACTATCAAATTAAAGCGTTCTTCTACTACGGGGAACGTTCCTACTACTTCACAACTCGATCTTGGCGAACTCGCTATTAATACCGCTGATGGAAAAATGTTCATTAAAAAGGATGTTAGTGGTACGGAGTCTATTGTCGAGATAAACGAAGTACGTCCCGGAGCCATAAACTTCACTGTGTCTACTACAGCCCCTTCTAATCCTGAGGTTGGTGATATGTGGAAAGATTCTGCAAACTTAAAAACTTTTGTACGCTATTCAAATGGCGGTAGCCCTCTTTGGATAGAGATTTAGGAGCACGTAAATGTCAGAATATATTTTTCCCTCAAATCCCTCTAATGGCGATACAGTAACCGTTTCAGGTATTACATACACTTGGAATTCTTCACCGGGTTACTGGACTAACAATGTAGTTGGGGAACAGCTTTTATCCGTAGGTGCAGATACAGGTACAGACGACACTATTAATGTAGGGGTTGATACTTTAAACTTTGAAGGTGGTACGGGTGTAACTACAACTGTAACTAACAATAACATAAAAATCGATGCAAGTCCGGCACCCGTAGCTTTCTCTGTAGGTGCAGATACAGGTACAGATGATAGCATTACTCCCGGTACTGATACTTTAAACTTTGAAGGTGGTACGGGTGTAACTACAACTGTAACTAATAATAACATAAAAATCGATGCGAGTCCAGCACCCGTAGCTTTTTCTGTAGGTGCAGATACAGGCACAGACGATAACGTCACTCCCGGTACTGATACCTTAAACTTTGAAGGTGGTACGGGTGTAACTACAACTGTAAGTAATAATAATATAAGAATCGACGCAAGTCCAGCGCCCGTGGCTTTCTCTGTAGGTGCAAATCTAGGT
>Ga0206677_10002232_pt1 | contig 17296 bp, 22 predicted proteins | sample M130m12015metaG_FD_155475 | JGI IMG/M metagenome (GOLD analysis project Ga0206677, IMG submission 155475) | Ammonia-oxidizing marine archaeal communities from Monterey Bay, California, United States - M1 30m 12015 | ecosystem: Environmental > Aquatic > Marine > Intertidal zone | place: USA...
AAAATTATTTTTCGTCAATTAACATAATTGCCATGGCGGCATAATTGTGAAGATCAATCAGCGTATCGCGCATCTTTTCGTCTTCGACAAGGGTAATCCCGCGCTTGTGGATGCTTTGAAGTCGCTGGATTTTATCACCGATTCGAACCAGCACACCCACCGGTCCATAAGTCGCAAACGCATCCCCATAATCCTTGTTCTTCTTTTCAAACAGTTGACGCGCTTCGAGTTGGACGATGTCCAGTTGTTTGACTCGGTCGGGTGTTTCGGGTTCTACTTCTGTCTGTGCCTGCGCCTGTGCCTGTGCCTCTACCTGTGCCTCGTGGAACTGAAGGTCCGATTGCAATGCGTCAATCTCTGTCTGTAGTGATGCCTTATCATCTTGTTCCGTCGCATCTCGATATGCGTTTTGTTTCTCGGCAAGAATAATGAGGAGCTGGTTCATTTTGGCATTCACCTGTCTTTCATCCATATCTGTCTATGTATTGATAATAACAAATCTTGTTTATATCAATTTTATCTCTTACTACGCCGTGCACACATCGACCTCTCCGTGAACGCTCATGCTATACATTCTCATCTTGTTGCCGTAGCGAGGTGTTGCGTCTGTTGATTGCGTGCGTAAATTGCCCGCCTTCTTTCTGGCTAAATACCGGTCGTATGAGTTGTGCTTCACATCCACACCGCTGCCTCCAGGCGAGGCGCCCCCTGGTCGCGAACTGGTTTGGCTCGAGCGCGTCGAGTTGCCCCGCGATGGCACGTATGCCTTTTGCACAGATGGAACGTGTCGGTCGCTCGATTGGTTCCAGTTTGGCTTGCCCGGCTGGTTGGCCGACGAACCGGCCACGTTCAACGCCGCCAAGTTCATCGTATACATCGACGACGGAGCACGCACCTGGTTCCACATTCGTTTCTGCGTGATTTCGGTTTTGTCGACTAACGTGGTGCCGCACGACATACATCGACCCGCATTCGACGACACTTCAGTTCCCGAACAATCATTACATCTTTCTCCTCCTAAGTATGATGGCATATCCTATATTATTGTATGCGATATAAAATTGAAACCAAATATGCGAATATGCTTGTCTGGTAGACAATAGAACCATGCCGCACGTGTGCGTGCACTGTAACCGCTCCTTTTCACGCAAGATATACTTCGAAAGACACCATTATGCGTGCGAGTTGATGCAAAAGAGCAGTGAGGAGCGACGTTTCGAATTGGAAGAGCACGCAGATACTCCCACGCCGCGGAAGCAATACGAGCTCATTCTTGAACTAGCGCATATGGTGAAGTCGCAGCAGAAGAAAATAAAGATACTCGAGGGCATTGTCCAGCGCACACAGAAAAAGAAACTCTCGGTCACTGCGTGGCTGGATGAAAATGCGTCGCCGTCGCAAAGTTTCAATGAGTGGTTTGGTGCGTTGGAAATCGACCAAACTGATGTCGAACGCGTGTTCGAGCACGACCATATCAAAGGCATTATTAGCGTATTGGAAAACAAGACGTCGGCGGTCTCCATTGAGACGCTGCCCATCCGCTCTTTCAAGCAAAAAGAGAACACCCTATATATCTTCAATGGAGAGAAATGGGAAGCAATGTCTGTCGACCTCTTGAAAACGTTTGTTGCGTGTATCTCGAAGGGAATACGCGTAATTTTCCGAAAGTGGGTCGATGAGAATCAAGAGAAAATAGACAATTTGCACAGCGACTTTTCGACAACCTATTTGGAAAAACTATACAAGGTGAACGGTGGGAAATTTACAACCGACCAGATCCACTCCCGGATCAAGCGCGGTCTTCACCAACACCTCAAAACAGACCTCCAAAATGTGATTGAGTACGAGTTCACGTTTTGAAATATATGCGCCACTATTTACACTTACGTGAGTGAACATACCGGGACCGCATTAATATTTCCGAAATACGAGTGGCATATCCGTTGTAATTCGGTGGAACCTGTCAATTCTAGGAGCTCGCGGTTCACATCCTCATTGAATACTTTTTTAGTTTGACGAACGACCCACGACACAGGTTCGTATCCGAAATCAATGGACAACATCAAATCGGGATATTTTTTGGTGTAAGGATAACCGTGAGTGTAAGATAATACACACCCATCATATTTTTCGCTCTCCAGATACTTTTGTATCATTTGGTCTGTTGTTATGTTTGAGACAACGTCTATGTTTGCTCTGAACCGTTTGAGTTTGTTGACGACGGAATAACCTTCGTGACCTAATAGGCGTTTATATCCCACATTTTGCTTTGTAACATTTGAACCCGTCTGGTTGATGAGAATTCGCGTGATTGCTCCTTGAATAAACATGACTAGGACAAAAGATAACGCCATGACAATGACTACAAACATTACACCAGACAGTCTAAGTGACGAATTTTCGGATAAATATCCCATTTCTCCAAACATTGTTGCTATACCAGTAAGCAACGAACGAATCAAAAATAAATGTTTGTTCCCTCTTATGGTAGATATTTTTTTTGCGCGCGTCGGGTCAATCATTACGAGAAATAGGCCGACGATGACACCTATGAATATCAAATATATTAGCATTTCGCTGCTTTTCCAAATGACTCTCCCCAGTTCTCCAAAAACACTAAATTCATTTTTGTGTAGCACCGCATTTGCGTCGATCGCAATCGGATGTGTGTAATTGATACGCGTTTCTCTCCATGCCGTGTGAAAAAAACTGCCGACAACTATATCATATTCTCCACCATAAACCTTTTCTACAAATGAGTTATAATTATTATCGTATTTATTTGTGAACGACGTATGAAAATCATATTTTCCTTTCAACTTTTCACTCACTCTTTTCCAAACGTCCCAATTGAACCCATAATATGTGACATTACCCGTTTTTGCGTCTACCATTCGTTTTGTGGCACTCCCATCGTTGTCCTCACCTAATACCACTAGAACCTTTATTATTTCATTCACATAAACCATATACTATATGTGACTATATATTTTAAAGATAATCTGATATTTTCAGGCATCTTTCTCTTGGTATAAAAATTGATTAGATAATACAGTGACCAATGAAATGATAAAAAGATGAGCGATAACGATAACGATAACCATCTCAAAGTTGATATTTATTACGATAAATACCCATCACCAAAGTTTGTCGGCATAAATCATGTAGACGAAGTGCCGCGTGTTGATGTCGCACCCACAACTAGTGTTCTCGCAGAGCCAACGACTGTCGTCGTCTCTGTGCCCGCACCAACACCAGCAAGCCATGTTCCTGAGGGCGACTCGCAAACTAAGACCAATCCATTTCTCGCGGGAGGGCTGTTGATTGGTAGCACATTGATTTGTATTGGTATTGGAGTGATGTGTATTGTGATTGCTCTTGAAGAAAATGAACCCAATGAAGAATATATGATTAAGTTGGAGGGCAATATAATATATGTGTTTTATCTTGGTGTTAGCATTCTGTTTTGTGTGGGATTGTGTATCTGTGGAGTAATCTGCGCACAATGTACTGATGTTTGTGTGGTTTGTTTCAACTGAAAAAATTAACTTCACAACTTCACAACTTCACAACTTCATTCTCATTCTATTTTCTACTTTTTTTCAATCGGACAGTGTTCGGGTGTGATGAATTGACTGCAATGATTCTTAACAATATACTTTTGACAAATTGGGCAAAACGGGGGATGCATTGTTTCGGTCATAGCGTTTATAAATGTAATCTGCTCAATGACCACCGGCATTATTATTGCGCCACGTGCGAGAGCCTGTCTAGGAAGTTTCTGGATTGCTTGCATCTTGTAGTTTACAGAGATGAAATTCTTACAAATGGTATTCAATTTTTTTTCACTTGTTGGGCGTCAATAAACCATTGTATCTTCTGTGTCCGTATATGGAAATTGAAATATTTTAAACAAACATGCTTCAAGATAGGACGCTTGTATTGAGCAAAATGGGACTAGAGCATTGTCTACGATTTGTTGTCGATGCTTTTCATGATGTATTCGTTGGCAGTTACGTGAATTATCTCTCCGTATTGTATATTATGGCCGTGACACGCAGTAACAGTAGTATTGGCACATCTAGTGTGTCGCGAAATACGAGAGGAGCTAGCAAAACGAGAAAAGGAGGCACCATTAAAAATACCGCAACAAAGAGCAAGAGAAACAAATCCGTTGGAAATAAATCCGTTGGAAACAAATCCGTTGGAAACAAATCCGTTAGAACTAAACCAATCGGGAATAAATCCGTTAAGGAAGGATTTATCCAGGGAATCAACCCAACAGAAGGAGAAAGTATATTCGAGTCATACCTTTCAGTTTTGATACATTTGCTTGGCACACAATATATATATGGAAAAATAGTCCAAGAAATTAGTGATGTAGTGACCATTCAAGAAGTGCCTAGAAAGAATGTTCTTCCAGTGCTTGAGAGAAATAAGTTCGATCCTATTATTTATTATTATAAACCAAATACCAAAAAAGGCGAGGTGGATGGCGAGGATGGCGATGGCGATGGCGAAACGCACTATCGGGTCTACTCGTATGAAAAGAACGAGAGTTCGCGTAGTAAAAATGCCTTCAAGTGGAAGATAATAGACCCTTACGATTTGTATCAAAAGAAGAAATCTCACGGGTTTTGTCAGATGTTTGCCTTGTATATAGCAACTAACAAGACAGATGGTTTTCTTGACAAAACAAACGTCAAAGGAAAAATCACGAAGGAAGAGTTGGCTGCTCTTCATAGACGTAACACATTTGAATGTTTGAAAAAAACAATAAGGTTGATTGAGAATTTGCCCGAACCAATCATCAACGCTATCAAAATCGAATTCAGTGATCTCGAAAAAGACCCCAAAAACGGCATCCCGTTTAAAATGGAGTTTGATGATTTTGTTGACGATTTGAAGGGATTCAAAATCGCGGATTTAAACGATTACATCGCGTCGCTCAAATAGTGTATTAAGGGAAATAATCGCATATATTATCATTGGTCTATTTATGGGCGTTCCCAATCGTATTTTTATTGTTCCGTATCGGAACCGAGAAAACGATAAGAAGAAATTTCTCGAACGTATGAACGATTATCTCTCCGATTCGACCGATTGGGAAATATATTTTTCGCACCAGCATGACAATCGCCCCTTCAATCGCGGTGCGGTCAAGAACATAGGGTTCCTTGCGATGAAAGATAAGTATCCGAATGATTACAAGGACATTACCTTCATATTTCATGATGTGGATAACACCCCAGTTAACAACGGTTCTATCCACTATACCACTACCGATGGCGTCGTCTCCCACTTTTACGGCTTCGAGTTTACACTTGGCGGTATGTTTGCAATCAAGGGGAAGGACTTTGAAACTACCAAAGGATATCCTAATTTTTGGGGATGGGGGTTTGAAGACAATTTGATTCAAGAGCGATGCACCAAGGCAGGATTGAATATAGATCGCAGCTGCTTTTTCAAGATTAATGACAAAAAAAATATTGATCACAGTTTTGATGGATGGACCCGAACGTTGTCCAAGCGCGACCAATACGTATACTCAATGGAGAGTCCCGATGATATGTATAAACTGAAGGACGTGAAGTGGAGCATTGAGGGACAAATGATAAATATCACAAATTTTACGCCAGAAATGCGCTTGGAAGACCAGGAGTTCTACAAGCGCGATATTCGACACGGCACAAGAGTGAGGGGAAAACCTGGCTACTTCCGAAAGAACTGGAACATGGGGAACATTATGAAACGGTGAACGGTGAACGGTGAGCGGTGAACTTCCAACACTAACGCTTTGTAAATTTCGGTTGGATTTTCTTCGCTGGATGCTTTGCGTTCATGTGCGCTTCCAATTGTTTCATGCTGTTGAACGTATCCTTGTGGCACACCGAGCACACGGCATTGTTCCGAGAGCACGCGCGCTTCCTTTTTTCTCCTGCCTTTGCAGCGATTTCTTTTTCTTTGCGAGCCCGATTCTTCACCTTTTGTAAGCGCTCTCTTTCGGTTTGGATGATTTGGTTATGAAGCACAACAAAACGGTGCTTGCTGTGCTTCATACTCAGCGTGGTGAAGTGGGTGTTTTCCCATTCCTCCATGAATTCCTTACGCGTATTGATTTTTTTGACGGGGGAAGGGAGTTTCTCACTGGCGCACAGGAGCCCACTGGACTGGAGGGACAACGAAATAACGAAATCGAAGTTGGCAACCAGCGCACTTCCTTCGCGGCAATACGGACACTTGAAACAAGCGTTAGCGTTAGCGTTAGCGCTAGTGCGGCGCGTCATCTGTTCCAGGCAATGTTCGCATACCCCATGTCCACAACGAAGCAGCTCCATTGAAGGAAGGGTTTCGTGTGGTTTTTGCGTCGTCGCAATGCTATAGTATGCCTCGCCGAAGCATATTCCGCACGTATTGACGCCTGCGTTCACAGCACAAAATAGTTCGGTGTTTTCGGACATCTTGTATAGTATCCTATCGATTCTTCTACAGATTGATTCTTTGAAAATCCGGATTCAATTTTAAGTGTTGAAGAGAGAAAAAGGTTACTATACGAAATAGTTTTTTATTAAACGTGAATGTTGATGAGGATTTTCTTTCCGGTTGTGATGTGTTTGCTGTGATATGCACAAGGCTGACAAACAATGATGTCGCCTCCGGCGGTGCTATGGAAAACGCGTTTTATATGAAGACCTTGTATCAGATTCATGCAGTCCATACACGGCGCCGATTCTTGGAGGTTGTTTCTAGAATCGACGCGAACGACGTATAAAATGATCCGGTTGAACCGCTTTATTTCTCTCTTGTTTACTTGTCGCAAGGCCGCAATTTCGGCGTGACACGTCATACAATTGTTGATGAACCCGTCCTTGGACTGGGAGCGGTAATTGTTGAATCCGCGCCCCACAATACGCCCGTTACGCACGGCGACACATCCGTGACGCATCAGGCACGGCGACAACTCTGCTTGTTCGGCCGCACTCTGGATGAATCGGTCTTCTTTATTCGAGATTTTCATTTGTTGTATAGTTTGAACTAGTATGTATGTTTGTATTAAAGATATTCAATTTTAGTATATATATTATGAATCGTTTTGTCAAATTTTTCATATATATTACGCAGCTTCGGGAACAAAAGGCACCATATTACAAATCCGCAAACATAAATGGACAAAGCGGTTGCGTTGAAGCAATGCTTAGTTCGACGCTTGCGAAAAAACTAAACGCAATACCAGGGAAATGTAGCGATTTGATGTGTAATACTTATAAAGGCGAGCATAAACTTCCGCTGTGTTGTAAGCTGCAATGTTTTACGTGCGACGATTATTTGTGATGTTCGCGCCACTCCGCGATGCTTCCGGCTCCCATACACTCTTTGCACTCTTCGTGTCCGCCCCCCTTGCACACGGGGCAATCGTTGTTCGTTCCAATCAAGTCGTGTCCCAACATTAGAAATCCGGTGCCACCGCAAAAGCGACACCGCAACTGACCTTCCCCTTCGCACGTGGGGCAAATGTTTCCACATAGCCCTTCTTTGGTAATATCACACTCGTCGATTTCTTCTCTGATTCTCCATATTAAGTCCAGATGTTTCATTCGTTCTAAAGCCTTCATCTTTATACGATGTGAAGGAACGACTGCGGATGCGCTTCCCATTACGACAACGCATACGGATATGTAGACGATGTTGTACATGCGGTTCTTTGTAAGAACATTCATATTATTTATTCGAAATAATATGTATTTATATTGTATACGCATGGTAGAGAAACGCCGATTGATGCGCAGGAAAAAAATCCAAGAACAAAGGAGAAGAAAAAAGCGTTCCAATAATATTGTTGATATTAATGAATTAAGAGTTTTGAACATCGATTCATTGAAATCTAGATACCAAGAAATAGTAAACGCATGGGAATCTGAAGCAGATGAGAAGGAAAGTGCGCAAAATAAATTGGATCGCTTAAATATTTTAACCCAAAATGACAGAGATATACGTGTGCGTGGAGCTGAAGAGGAAGGTCCCTCATCTCTTAGTCGGTCCCTATTCTAGTTTTGTAACCGGAAACGTAATTTGGTTGTCTTCGCAATTTCCTTCCTGCGCGTTGCCTCCTTCATCGCTGCCCGCGTCGCTTGCTCCCTTATTATCTTTCTCTTTTTGTATCCGTTCCTTTCGCCTTCGCTCCGGACATCCGCGTAAATGGGCCGATTTGGATTGTTGGTTCTTCCCCACAAAGGAGCAATACTCGCATCTGTACTTGTTCGATGAGAACGAGAACTTTGTCGACAGGTATCCCTCTAGCGAAGGCATCAGGATATCGTCCATCTGTTTCGTGAGGTTTCGGTTGAACTCCTTGGCAAGTTTGATGACGCCAGCCTTTGCCGAGACGAATGACTGGTATTCCGAGTTGATGTATTCGATCGTCTCCTTCGGAATGTTGTCGATGTCGCTCGCGCTGTCCGCGTATTCGTCCAGTTTCTCCTTCAGATGGTCGATGATGTCCACCGCAATCTTTATCTTTTCGGGGTCGTTGTGAACGTCGTGAAGATAGACCAAGACATTGCCATTGTGCAGGTCGATTTCATAGTTCTCTTTGGTGGTGATCTTGCTGTTTTGAGAGAGAAATATCCCGCTACATTTTTGCGTCTCAATATCGCGGATGAACTTCACCACTTCCGTCTGCGCCACCGCGCGCGTCCACAGTTTGTTCTCGACCAGAATCTTCGGTTTGTTCATGCGCGTCACCATGACGTCGCCCGTCTCTTTGGTTTGCCCCACCGAGACGATTTCCGCGGACGGATACAGCGTCTCTAATACGTCGATGGTGAGATTCTCCGACATCTTCCCCTTTGCGCTCGAGTTCTCGAACTTGTTCAGCAGCGTGTGGACCGAACTGTTCAGTATGTCCGTCGCCTGACTGCTCGTGGTGGAGAGCTCGCGGATATTGTCCATCCGCGTTTCCAGTCGCTGCTCGGTCGTGGAAAGCGCCGCGTTGAGAATGGTCTGCGACGACTCGATGGATTTCGTGATTTTACCATCGAAGTCGACCAGATACTTGGTGAGCGTTTCCTCGTTCACCGCTTGCGACAAGAGCGACTTGGTGTCGTCGGCCACGTTCTTGTAAAGGTCTTTCATCACCGCGTCAATGCGGTTCGTGACCACCTCCTCGTTTCGCGGAATGATGCTGCTTATCATCTGGTTGGTCTTCTCGAACAGGGCCGCGTTCTGCTCCTTGAACAATGGCTCGATCTTGTCCGAGACGTTACACGTTAGCACCATCTTCAGCTCCTCCACATAATCCTTCTTGAGTTCGCCCATTTTAATGGCAAAGTGCGTCTGCGTCTCTCCGTTAATCTTTTCCACGTTGCTAGATACCACATCTATCTTGCTGTTCATCGCCTTTAGATTGTCCAAAATGTCCAGGACGGTCGTGTTGTTCATTGTGCTGTTCATATTTTCGTGGAGCATCTCCATAATCTCCACGAACTTGAGCAGCGTCGACTCCAAATCCAAATTGGCATGCTCGTTGAAAAAGTTGATAATACGCTTGTTCTTGATGTCGACCTTCATTGCCAGTGAGTATGTGTACCAGTTTATCTTTAAATTGAAAACTTAAACAAGTTTTTGATTTAAATTATTGTGATTTTTTCTTACGCGTTTTTTCTTTGCGAGTTTTTTTTGTTTTGGTATATTTACGTTTTCCACCTTTCTTTGAAAAATCCAAAAAATTTCTTACTTTCTCATTGACTTGATTGCTTTTAAGAATATTTTGGGGTTTTAATTTTGTATTTGGTGTCTTAGGATAGAATTTTTGGTGTTCATTATTCCATTTTGTTTTTATCGATTCTAGCGTTTTACCTGTTGTTGTTGCAATTTTAAAATTAAAAACATCCTTTTTTCTTTGAATATCAGAGCAAAGTTCTTCAAGGTTATAAACACCCTTGCCAGTAAATTGTTTGTATTTAAGTATTGCTAGATTTATGAATTCTTCTTGAGAAATTTGAGCCTGACCTTTACCGTTTATTAAATACTTATCAATCGCTTCCTCATCAAAACGACTTCCTTTGAAAATATCTTCTATCTTTTCCAAAATGTTTTTTGCGAGCGAAGTTATTTCTTCTTCTTTTTCTTCGTTATTCAATACGTTGACTTTATTTTGAAACCAGGGTAAACTTTTCAGTAGTTCATCGTTATCCAAATTATTGATACTTTGCATATATGATATATAATACATTGATATTATTTTACTTACATAGCATCCTCCTTCGTCAAACGATACCCCCAATGTTGTAACGTTTGTCGTATGCCCGGACTGATGTTCGTGTCGTCGTGAGTGGTCTTTGCGTCATTGACCATGTTGATGAGCCGCGTGCGGAAGCGCCCCTTTGGGCCTGCTAGATTGTTCCACCGGCTGATTTGGCGCTCGTCGTCGTGCGACCGTTCGCCCGTGTAAAAGTCGCAATACCATTGCACCCACCCATACGGGTGCGCGGGGTCGATCCAATCTTTCTCCTCCCAAAACTCTAAGGTGGTTCCGACCTTCGCATTGTAGGTGTTGATGCTCGTGTCGTAATTATCCCACTCGTTCGTCAGGTGGTGTTCGGGGATTCCGCGCCACCAAGATTTGGGATACTTATGGTGTTGGTTCTTGTAATCCTTGTTTGTTACGGTGGAATGAATTGGTCTCCAGTAAGTGCCTCCGAAACTCCCTGCGCGGAATATTTCTTTAGGGCTCATATTGGGTCTAAATTTCGGGTAATCCGCAAATACGATTTGCCCATTCTTTTTGTTTTTACGACCGCGCATTATTTATACTATTCAAAACGATATTATTCTTACATACTTTTCCCTCGCATTTCGGTTTTTGGAAAAAATTGAAATGGAAATTTGGGAGGTGTGTCGTCAATATACAACAATGACTGCTACGACTACCATGACTACCATGACTCTCACTGCTCTTCTCAAGATCATCGCGAATGCGGAAGCAAACGCGGCGTTCGCGGCGAACGCGGGACATAGACTTAATATGTTGCCCGGCGGATTAAACGACAAGAGGCGAGGCAACACTAGGAACAATGGCTACGCGAAGCAACACATGAGTAAAGGTCGCACCGCAAACATCACAAGCCGCCATCGCTACAACTACCAGAACCGCAATAAAACCCGTTAGACAACATTTCGCGTATCATAGGAGGCCTTGTCAAAATCCTCCCAATTACAGTCGGACATTTCACAATTACATCTACTACAAATAGGACGTAAATTATGCGCGGTGGTTGGACCGCCATTTTTTTCACTCACCATATGTCCGCAGTGCATACCGGGATTACTTTTGCGACTGATCGGGTTATTACAAAACGTGATGGGACACGTAGCAGTTTCATCATCTCCGTAATACATTCGCCACACTGCCGTTCTAACTGCCGTGGGTATGCTCTTCTTATCCTTCCTGTAATAGTGGATACAAGAGAGAAAAGCGTTGTCCTCTTGACAGAGCCACTTCACAAAGTTGTTGTGTTTCGTGGTGAAGACGATCTTTTCTTGTATGGGTGTCCGCTCCTTTTCATAAAACATAGAAGGGTTATACATTATCATACTTTCGTAGTTCGACGTTTGGTAAAACTCGTCATTCTTTGTCACGAAATAATCGTATCGTTCGCTCGAAGATAGTTCGGATAGATGTGGGTCATCGAAAAATCCGTTGCTCATCAGCTCGCCTCTCAGCTCCTCCAATGTCTTTCGTGCGCTCTTTGCGCTCTTGGTTTTGTTGAACGATTCGCAATGATAGTCTCGAAGGAGATTCATGAACTCGTTGATTTTGACCATAGCGAAGTTTTGCACGTCGATATAATTTCTGTTCTTGATTGAGTCCTTGTTGATAGAACGAAACAGTTCATTCACATCTGCTTCATGGGAGAACTTATACCATAACGCGATTACTTCTTCTTTCAGGTCCTTATTGTCTTCGAACTCGCGCCTCAACATTTCATAGCGATGTTGCCCGTCCACTAAATACCACGTATCATTCAGGTCGACCATGATGAGTTTGTTCTTGGAACGGAACAGTTCGGGTTTCTCTCTATATTCGCCGCGCATCTCCTCCACCTTGTCATCATCAAGGGAACACTGGATGTCCGGTTTCACTAACTCTTTCATTCGCTGGTTTCGAAACAACTTATCTACCGTCAATCTCATTTCCGCCACCGCGCTGTCCTCATATGCTTTGGAACCAGGGTATTTCGGCATTTTACGAGAGATTTATTGATTGTTTGGCGGTTGTCTTTACATAATAATTAATGTAAAACTATAATGTAAAACTATAATGTAACACAAGAGTAACGATGATTCCCACTTTTCATAAACATTTGTTGACTGCCGTGATTGCGCCGCACGGAATCACCGATATTGTACACGCTCTACAGCACAACACCACCGCCGAATTGGTGGCGTATAACACCGCCTCGCTGGTCTCTTCGCACTTCTTGTCCGAGCACCTACCGCTCCTCCTGGACGAGGCGTTTATTGTGGCATCCATAGTTCATTTTCGTCACGATATGCCTGCCAACGCGCTGATTCCTAAATACGCAATGAGCGGCGCGTTGTTGTTGGCTTCGATCCAATACGACCCGAACATTTTATTTGGTTACATGGTTTTGCTGCACGTTCCAAATCATTACAAAACGAATTGGAAATTTATGAAAGATGCGCCTTATAAAAACGTTGGTGGGGTCGTTGCCTTTTCTCTCTTGTTAGTAGTTTTCGGGGAGTATTTTCCTTGGTTGTTTCAGTCGAAACTACTCTTTGACATGTCCAAGGGAATCGTCGTTAGCCACGTGCTCTACAATGAAAAATACATTCATAACTGATTGTGACCAATTTCATTCGAGAAAAACTACAAAGATAATCCCTAACAACCGTCGCCAAATAAGATTTCTTGTATAAATTAAAAAATAATCTAAAGTGGTTTAAACAAAATGCGATATATTTATCTACTATGAAGACCGGGATTGTTATTATGCTTCTGGCGACATTTATTGCCGATGGAACACGCGCATTCCAGCCGACCCGACGCGTCGCGCCCGCGCGCACCGCCGAACTGAAGAGCATGAATGATCTTTATGCCGCCAGCATGAAGACGAACGAGGCGTCGGAAGCGCCTGCTCCATCCAAAAATGTCCAGCCTCCTCTTCCCACGCCACCAATCATCGTGCAGGGCGGTTCCCTCCGCACGTGGTCGTACCGCTCCCCGCTCGTCGAGCAGGTGCAGGTGGTTCTCGCAACCGAAGGTCGTCCGCTCGATGCGGACATCGAGCTTTGGAACGGGCCGGATAATACTCCGTGCAAGATGCGCGTTTACGTCGAGAACGGTCTCGAGCGTCCCTTTTCGGCCACAATCAACACGCCGCGCGGTCCGAACACCGTCGCAATCCGGAACATCGGTCAACTCGAGTTCCCGTTTGCTGCCGACGTCATTGCCAACGATGTCGAGGGTCCGTCGGACGAGTGTATTGTTTCTTCGGCAACAATCCAGGGTGGTGCGCTCCGAACATATCCGTTTGCGCCTATGGTGGACTCCGTCCAAGTATTTCTCAAGACCGATGGGCGACCGCTCAATGCTCGTATCGAACTTCTCCAAGGTCCCAACAACAACAAACAGGTTGTAGAACTTTACACGGAGGATGGGTTTGAACGACCCTTCTTCTGCATTCTCAATACGCCTTGGTCTGGGAACGTCGTGCGCATTGTCAACACGGCTCCGGTGGAGTTTCCGATGACTGCTAGCGTACTCCCGCACACGATTAAAAACGATTTCTTCTCGGGCGCAGTAGTTGGGGGAGACGTGACAATGGGCAGTAACTTCGGATGGTGAAGGGTTACGCTCTCGTATATTTTATAAACAACATGTCCAACTTGTTTTTTATAAATTACTCATTGTAGAACAGGTATCGCGTTGTCAGCATCTCTGACGGAACATTTTTCGTCCAGTAAATAATGCTTTCTTGAAGACCCAAAAGACGCGTCGTCCATTCTTTTCTCATGCTGGGTTTGAGGACGCAGAGACCCTTCTTGTTAAGCGTCCAGCATGATGGAACCGTAATCTCTTGTTTCGTATACTTATCTGGATTGAATCGGATGAATACGATGGGCCTACATTGCAGATCTTCCCACAAGTTCATATTTCGCACTTGATCGCACGTGGTGTCATAATCCGCATGTTGCTGCTCGTCAACCTCGACAATAACGATATGCGAACCCATGTCTACTAGGAGGTCGGGGCGCCGTTTAGAGCAGCCTCCCTCGATCATCTTATCGTGCACCCACGTTAGGTCATTCGTCTCATCCAGATTATTTACAAAATCCGCGACAGCGCGCTCTTTGTTTTTGTAGTTTCTTACGATTTCGTGGTCCTTAAACTCGGGATTGTTCACGAAGCAAACGTAACAAAACCCTTGATACTTTGTTTGTTTCCTTGCACCACACCAATCGTTATTGCACGTTTCACCTCCACCACATTCGATGCATCGCGAAACACGTTTTCCGTGCTTGCAAATTGAGATCCCGTTGCACTCCTTGCATAATGTCTTTCGCCTTTTATGCATACACACCCCGCTTCCACGACACATCACACAGTTCGCCTTTCGCCTGCCGTGCTCGCATATTTCACTTCCACCGCACACCATACATCTGGACCTCCTTCGGTTGTGTTGGCATATCTCGCTGCCTCCGCATTTGCCACACCGGGAGCGCCGTTTGCCGTGTTCGCACAATAACACGCTTCGTTTACCGGTCCATTTTACTAGTGCTCCGTCTTCCTTCTGATAAACAGTTCCTTTCACTCGAACTTTTTGAATACTTGGGAGATCGGGATATTCTTTTTTTCCGACACATTCGATATCGGCACTTAGACCCGCCATTTGTAAATTATCTCCATGAAAACAATATGCCCCCCTATTTCAATTTTATTATAATTTATTAAATTGAAACATATATTATCGATACAAGCGTATGGAAAATATGGAGACACATCTCAAGTCTGCTAAGGAGGAGGTGCTCACGCATTTTCGTGAAGGCAAGTCCATAGAGGAAATCGCAAACTGTAGGCAAGTTTCAAAAAATACAATTGAAAACCAAATATTGTCGATAATGGAAACAGAAGACGTGGATATCGACCCGGATTACTTCGGTTTGACAGAGGAGTATGAAGACGAGATTAAAGAAGCGATTGGACGCATTGGGTCGGAGCGACTAAGTCCCATCAAAGAGTGCGTGAACCCTAGCATTTCATATACACAAATCAAGGTGTGTATCATGATAATTCGAATCGAAGGTCAATAGTAATATAAATCAAGATGCTTAATCAAGATAAATAAACGCTTATATACGATACATTTTAGGTTGCTTCTCTTTTCTCTCTTAACATAGATTGAGGAAGAGGGCTGAGAAGCAGAGAACTACCAGTTACAACCGGTTCATATGGGTTCATATGGGTTAGATAGGTATGTTTATGAAAGAGGAGTAAGAGAGAAATATGTTTGTTTCCTGATAAGAAAACATACATATATGAGAAATCATGACGGAGAAGTATTGCACGCAGAAGTATTACACGCAGAAGTATTATACGCAGAACGGGATTGAAATACGCAATCCGGTTGCTTATGCAAAAGGCGGTTCGCCCATGTTCGAAAGTGATTCAATATATGATACGAAAGACATAAACCAAAATACTTACATATACAAGATAAATTTGGAAGATGGGAAGAAATACATTGGTAAAACGGTGAATATTCAGCGGCGGATGCGGCAACACTTTACGGGCAACGGATCGAAGGTGACGAAGAAGTTCAAGCCCGTGAAATACAAAATACTCGATAATTGCCCTGGTTTTTTAGCGGACGAAATTGAGCAGATTTACACTAACAGCTACATAGTGAAGTATGGATATAACAACGTCCGTGGAGGCACATACACAAACTCCATTTCATTGCACCGAACACCCGAGAAAGATGCGGACCAGGGAATACTCCTGAACGATGGGGACGATGCCTATGAACCCGACGTGGATTGTTGTACAGACGATGAAAAAGGGGATTCCAATACTCTTCCGCGCTCGCTTTGCCTGCTTACAGATACGAAATAGGTTGGGTTCATGAAGTATCCACGATAAACATGAACTTAATTTTTTATTTCTATTTTCTCTAAACATCTAACTGATCAAAGTCGATCGGATGTCCAAAGTCAATCGGATGTCCAACTTTAATGATTCTGAATGTTGTGGGGTGAATCATATGACCTTCCGCATCAATAAAATCATCATCACCTAAATCAGATTCGTAGACTGGATTACTACCGGCTTTCGGAAAAACCATCAGTTTATCATCAATCACAAGGAATGCTGCGTCGAGTTCTGGTTCATAATACTCATCATATGATATTTCAAATATGACATCACCATTTTTAAATGCAGGATGTAATTCATTCCATTTTTCCTTGTCACTTTGAATCGCCAACATATCTGCTATCCCTTCATATGTTAACGGTATATCTTTATAGTCTGAATGGAAATCATCATCATCACCTAATATATTTTTAAGATAATTTACCGTGTATTTTTTGCCATACTTGATCTGGTTCAATAATGCAGCTTCTTCGGCGTTGGCCGACGGATTCGCGCCACCCTTTTTATTGATTTTGCGATGATTGCGGCGTTTTTTTCCGTAAGATTTTCTTGTGCGCTTCGGAGTCTTTGTGCGCTTCGGAGTCTTTGTGCGCTTCGGAGTCTTTGTGCGCTTCGGAGTCTTAGTGCGCTTCGGGGTCTTTGTGCGCTTTTTAATGGAATGCTTTCTTGTACGCGCCATATAATATGTAATAAGAAAAAGGTATTGCGATGAAGGTTCTTAATGAAGTTGAAAGAATTCTTTGGAAAAATGCTTTGGCAAGCGATATCACGTTATGGTAAGTGAGTTGAGATAATTATATACTATTTTTGTTTTGGTGATTAACACAGTAAAATTCATAAAATGCACTCTTTTTTCATAGTTCCAAGACCCAATTTTGAAAATCGAAAAAAATCACCCTAAAAAACTCATTTATGTAAATCACCTTTCAAACCTCTGTAAAAAGTGACAAAAAAAGGGCACTTGCCTACATTATGTAGGGACCAAACATAGGCATACCGAATATCTATGTAGGGACCTTATGTAGGGGACTTTTTGGGGCAAAAAACATAGTTTTTGAAGGGACTTAGGAACTTTTTTCACTAGCATAATATAGAACCAAATGCTAGTAAAAGGGTTCGAAA